>Ga0209700_100066_pt1 | contig 144546 bp, 75 predicted proteins | sample SiratroredBW_FD_187528 | JGI IMG/M metagenome (GOLD analysis project Ga0209700, IMG submission 187528) | Root nodule microbial communities of legume samples collected from California, USA - Siratro red BW (SPAdes) (version 2) | ecosystem: Host-associated > Plants > Roots > Nodule | place: USA...
AGGAAATGAAAAAAAAAAAAAAAACTACTAATATGTTACTGCACTTTAATAATTATAATGATAGAAGAAATGAAAAGTAAACTAATATTTGCTGAATTAAAATAAATCAGAAAAGTTTAGTTTTAACCTCTTCCCTCTCCTTTCTTTCAAATTCTGGAATCAACTGATGTAAAAATTAAAAAGAAAATATTAAAATGAAAATACATGGTCACCTTTTTTTGTATTGGAAAGTTACACTCGAATTCAAAACGAAAATATATTTCGTATTATGTTAAAGATATGCTTTCTGTGAGCAACTTTATCAACAAAAAAAAAAAGAGAGTACTGAAGCAAATATATACTTTGAGAAAAAAGGTTGTTTTTAACAATTGGTAGGAGCTCTTGCTACCTGCACCTCTTGATTATTAATTGCACTCCTATAATTTTTTTAAATAATCATTTTACCCTTTGTCACAGTGATTTTTGGAACGCCTTATCAGAAATTTGTTGGAACAAGGTTTCTGAAAATATTTTTAACAGTATTTTGGAATATATAAGATGCTTTAGTTTTCTAAAATAAACTTTTCAAAATAAACTTTTTCAAACGTAAGAAATATTTTTTAGAATAATCAGCTTTTCAAATAAACCTTCCGAAAACATATGAATGTTTTCGAGAACATAGGAGATAGTTTCCACAAGGAGCTTTTCACCAAATCCGATGTTTTACTCTTTTCCTCCCTCTCTCTCCTTTTTCCTCTCAAAGAATGCAGTGGAGAAAGTACAGGAAAGAAGAAGAAGAAGAAGAGACAGTGACGGTAATGACCATAGTAGCAGCGTGGTGAGAGAGAGAGAGGGTATTGTAGTTTTTCTGTTGTTAGTATGGAGTGCAGAAAGCAAAAAAACTTGATTGGGTCAGGGTTAAGCAAGTAGGAAGATATTTGGGCTGGTTCAAATAATTTGGACCAAGATTATAAATTATATTTGTGAATGGTATTAAAATTCAGCCAGTATTTCTGAATATATAAATGATACTGTTATTCAAATTTATAAAAAATGATTATTTTAATATGTTCGCACGAGCGAGTTTATTAAAACTTGGATATTCTCCAATTTCTCGTATGTTTTCCTTTGTACTAATAATCAATATCATGCATCATATTCTCTCTTTTCTTTTATTATTGTGTAATAATCGATTAAGAATTATATGTTGCAAAACATTAGCCTGATAAAAAAATAGTTCTAGACTATTCATGTTGGATCGGGTGACTCTTGTAGTGTCATTCAACCCTACCACAATTGAATATGTGAAATAATAAACATCTTAAGTTTATTTATTTATATTTAGTTTTTCCTATATGATTTAAAAAATGTTACCTTTTTAAATTATTTTATATTATAAAATATTTGTATCATCTATGATATACTATCTATAGTAATATATCACACTACATGAGAATTTCCTCATTTAGTATGCTCCTATTTTGTTATTTGATTATAATTTAAAATTTTAATCTTTTGAATCTCAAAACTATTAGGTATATGATGATAAAAGAAAAAAAAAACAGTGAAGAAAAAAATCACTTCATTAAAAAAAAACTATATAATACTACTTCATAATAAAAATTACATTTTTTTCTCATATTTATTATCTTTTAATAGTGTTTTCATTCAAATTATATATTACAAATTAAATACACGAAATAGAATACACATATCTTTATTTAAATAAATACATCGAATTAGAATAGTATATTTTTGACTCATTAAAATAAGATAATATAAAAGAAAATGCGGACACATAGTTACAACATCTAATGTGTTTTCGTCGTCAAATACTACAAATGTTTTTCTTTCTTACATCAATATTTGGAAACTATATACAAACTGAAAATGAATATATATATTTTTAATTAAAGATAGAAGATTAAATTAAAACAAAAACAAAATACTCTTAGATTATATTCGAACAGAGAATTTTAAACTTCAAAAAAGTAAAACATTTGAATTTGAATTCTTTATTTTTTATTTATAAAAATAAATTTAAATTTAAAAACTTATAATTTTATTAGCATGAAGGGTTTAATTTAGCTTTTATTATATGAAAAATATAAAAATTTATAAGATTATATCTAGTTATGTGAGAATAAATTAATTAAAATTAATATAAAACAATACGCATTAATTCAACAAAATATGAAGATTACTGTTCACAAATAAGAGAGACACAGGAAACAAAAGATGGAATAACATAGTAGGGGTGTAATGTTTGTGAGTTTGCAGACCCACAATAGAATAATATGGGACAACCTAAATCTGTAATATGTGTGGGCCAAATAGAATGAAGGTTGATCAATTCACAGGTGAGATAGGTAGGCCGAAACAATTTTTATAAAATTGGCAAGCTAATTTAATATATTTTTAGACAAGTACAATTTTTTCCTTTACATATAATTAATTTAATAATATATTTAAATAGTATAAATATTAAATAAAATTTTAAAATATTAACAATTTTAATCAATAAATTCATCATTTTTGCTTTTTGCGGAATTAATATATTATTGAAATTTTTATGTATACGTTACCCCATAACTTAACAATTTGGGTTAATTTGTAAAGTATCATCTTTTCAATTAATTTGTTATCATTTTAAAATATTTTCAACTTTTTGTTTGTTTAAAATAAAAGGTTGGTTGGAACAATTTCCTTTACTCACATGAACCCATACCTCTGATGATGTATATTTTATACTATTGAGATATACTTAATTGATACCATAATATAGTTCAATAATTATACTGAATATCTGTCAACTGTCAATTAAATGTTTTAAATTAATATGTACTGGTGAAATTAGCTTTAAAAATTGTGAGAATTTGAAGTTATCATAAACATCCATTGTTATAAATAACATTACATTATTTTATGAAAAATAATTCAAACCAATACTTTAATTTTTTGAATATTTAATACTTAATTGTTGAAAAAACTAGAATATTAATAAATTAAAATTCATTTATCATCTTTTAAAATTGTCATTGCTCTATTTTTTTTTTTGTTTAATTTAGATCTTAAAGAATTATGTGTTGATTGGAATTTGTTAATTGGTTTTTATGGATAAGAAAAGGCATGACATTTTTTTATGTTTTTATGTTAGTGTTATGGAAGTTGGGTAGCTATTATATAGTGAGAGAAACCTGTGATAGGTAGTGATGACATAACCAATGTTTTTATTATTCATAAAAATGTGCTGATGATGTAACCAACGTTACAGTTTCATAAAGTATAACTTTTTATAAGCCATATATTAAATAAATTATTAAATACTTATAGAAAGGTTTAGCAAACCATTAATTTTTTAGTATTGTTTTAATTTCGGTGGAGGGAAGGTAGTAATTATTAATTATTAAATATTATTAATATAAAAGGTAAGTGACGGTACAGTAGAATTACAGTGTGGAGCAGAAGAAGCAAAACGCACACCCCTCGCTCCTTCAAACCTCTTCCTATTTTTGCCTTCTCCCTCTTCTCCTTCTCCTCAGAGAAGAGAAGAGAAACAAAAACTATAAAAGAAACAAAAACAAGGTAAATCCTATTCTTCTCCCACTCTCTCTTCTAGGGTTTCTCTTCCGCCATTGCCAATCTCATCGCAACCTCCTACTCACTCTCCTCTGCAGGCATTGCTTTCTCCTCCTCTCTACTCCTAAATTCTATTCCGATTCCCTCATTTCTTCCTCTCATTTTTAGGGTTCTCATCGCGCTCTAACCGATTCCGCCGTTTCTCGCTTCGAGGTATGCCTATTCTCCTTTTTTCGATCTATTCTCGCGTTTATTGAATGCTGTTTTCTCTGTTCTCACTCTTCCTTCATTGCTATCTCTCTTGCTTTCCCTATTCAGCATTCTTTCGATGTTAACTTCTATTCCTTCTCTCTGTTGCGTCAATTTTGTGTGTTGCTCTTAGATTGATCATTGCTCTTAACATGCAATGACTTCGATGTCGTTCATCGGTTTTGCAGGTGCATTGTTTTTTCCTCTCAATGGTATGTTCCCCGGGAGGTGGGAGAATGGAACTCATGGCAAGGCTTCTTGCTTCCGGGAGTTTCTCTCAGACAGTGGCAGGTATTTGGAGACCCTACCTTTCTGTGACTATTAGCTGCTTGGTGTGCTTGACACTGTTTGCTGGATTCTGGTCGTCATATTTTATATTTAATATAATATAATATAATAGGTCGGTACAAATAGTTTTTAATTCTTGGAATAAACTAGTACAAGAAGTGGCTCCATTTATTTTCTGTAATAAATAAAAAGATAAAGAAGTTAAATGAAGAAGAAAGAAAATAATAATTGATAGCAGCTTGCAAAATATATAAAACCATTGTATACATAATATATAAAAACATTGTATTCCCTTGATTATTATAGATTATGGATTATATATAGTATATGCATCGACAATGTAAATCATTTTTTTATATCGTTATCTAATCACAAATCACAGAGCCATTTTTATTTTTATTTTTATTGTAAATATCTTAAAAGTTGTACTTACCTTGACTTCTGAACGATTGATAGTGTAGTTTACACTGACAATGCATGTCTGTTAAACTATTTAATTTATGGATTTTGCTTTCGTATTCAATATCTGATTGAACAGCATTTGTTTGTGCATGGCTTTGAAGAAGACTTTGCCCATCAGAAGAAGACTGCGGAGTATATATGTACAGAACTACTTGAGGCAGACGAAGCAAATTTGCTTCCCGAAGAAGGTTGTTTAAATTGTTTTTGTTTTGTTAATCAACCTTTTCGTAGGACAATCTGTGGATTCCTTGATAGATAGTAATGCATCGTCTTCATTATTTATTTAGTTCAATGTGATTAAATTGGTAGAAGAATGAATGGTAATGATTGTCTCATACTGAAAATCAATAAGGGTCTGCTTGGAAAAAACTTCTTAAATAAGCACTTACAGAAGAAGAAAATAATCAGGTAAAATGGTTTTAGCCTCTCTCATAACTTACAAATTAGTTTATGCGAATGTTGAAATTAGCTTTTAGAGTAGCTAAATGAAAGAACTTCGACAGATTAGTTTATGTATAAGCTAATTTTAAGTTATGGAACAACTTATTTTGTATTATCTTTTTTATTTTCTTTTCTTTTAAGTTTTCATTAAGAAGCTTATCCTAACAGAGTTTAAATGTAAATATTTTCTTAGGGGCAACGGAGACAAGTGCTATGTCGAAGTGGAACTAAGTATAATGGTCAAATGAACATGTTTAGTTTTGAGGATTTTTGTTTTTTGGGCTTAGCTTTCTATTATCATCGTATTTCGTTTTTCTGAGTATAATTCCTAATTTGTGTTCATTTTCCAGTTTTTTGGTCTTTGACAATTGTCATTTTCATCTGGGATTTTTAAAATGCTTCTCCACATATTTTGTCCCAGATATGCATGTCTATGGTGAGAGCCCCCTGACTGATGCCTTGCAGCTGGTAAGGTTTGCCTCATGTTTCTACTTTTGCTTGTCTGCTAGTGGACTAGTATTCATGTGCTTCTTCCCAAGTGTCCGGCCTGAAACTTTCATGTGGTTTCTTTACTGGTATAACCTGTTAGTATATGGTTTCATGCAGATATTATGTGGCATAATATTTTTATAACCTGTTATCGCTTCCTATAGTTTGGTATACCTTAAGTTCAGTAATTATTGCTTCTTTTCGTTACTTTTCTACTGCGATATTCACCAGGATGGCACACAGTAGCCCATCTGACACAGATTGGAAACAGTTTATGCATTTTATTTCAACTATCTAAATTATAGAATTGATTTAGATGTTATAACTTGTAAATATCTTCATCTGCAGGCATTAGCTTTTAAAAAGTATAATCTAGAGAAATTCATCTAACTGATTGCTTGATATCCTTTTTGAGGTATGCTGCAACAATTGCAAGAAGCCGATTAAGGAAAGTCAATTTGCTGCTCATATAGGTTTGGTGGCTTCTTTTGTATTTGTAATAAAATTTTCTGTTTTGTATGTGAGGCTTTTCTAATTATTCAGTTACACATTGACCTGCAAATGTTGCTGGCTAGTTTACTACCAGCTTTTGTTTTTTGTCCCCAGTTTTTAAAAGGTTGCTAATGCTGAACCTTGTTTCCCCACCCTCTCGTATTTTCAGAACTTTGTAGGTCATTAAAGCTCACAGAACAAACTCCGTTGGAGCTTGATGGCAGTACCGGGAATCGGAAACCTCCTAGGAAGGAAAAGAAAAAGTTACCAGCTTATTGTGCTAGTATCCTTAAAATATGAGTTAATCAGTTGCAAATATATTTTTAGTTACCATACTATATTAGTATAGCTTAAGTTTAGTATTCAGTAGTTTAATCTTCTGCTGATTTTTCTTATAGATGGTATATAACAATCATGTCTTCTGAAAGGCTTTTAGCATAACTTTAGTTTAGTATTCAGTAGTTTAATCTTCTGTTGATTTTTTTAATAGATGGTATACAACAATCATCCCTTCAAATTTTTAAGTCACTGTATTTAGTCCCTTGTATTTATTTTAAGATAGATGAATAATATTTATTTTACAAATCTTATTTTTTTTAAGTGACATATGGTAACATTGCATTACAACACTAGTAGTATGCATCGCTTGGAAGCTCTTAACACATAAGTAGTTTTTTTTTCTTCTAATCAGCTCAACTCATAAGTAGTTAATTAGTGTCATGTAATACTAGAGATCAAAAGTGGTAATTTGTAATTTTAGAGGGACCACAAACATAGGAAAAGTTGTACAGGGGCCAAAATCAAAACTTATTTATTTTTTAGTTTGACTAAAAACATTTAATCCTTTCTGAAAATTGTATTTTGAATTTTTTCGGTAGATTTATTCTTTTAAGGGAGTCCTTTACTTTTTCTGAATACATTCTAATGATAGGTTTTTGTAACATTAGTTTTTGTACTTCATAACCCCTCATAGACCAAGCTTCAGCAGTCGGGGAGCAGAGAAGGTCTGGGTCTACGGATAATATTGACTCGGATTTGTCACAATCCCACCTGAGTAGTCAAATCAGAGTGATTCCCTTTTCAAACAAGGTTAAAGGTAAAAGCCCAATTTTTTTGTAAGTTTTCTCTTTCAAAACAGTGGAATTCTTACACAGAAGTTTATGCATGTTTCTTATAAACTCCATTTTACCAGGATTGCTGCTTGTTTTAAATTTTTTTTTTCAAGATTGAATTTATTATAAAATGTTTTGTTCAATCATTAAGGCATCTTGGTGATAAAGTGATATATCAGTTTGCCATTTCTATCACTTGTGTTGTTGACTTTCACTGAAACATTCAACAATCAAATATCTTTGGCTCTTAAAGTGATATGTTAGTTTGGCATTTTTATGGAACTAAAATTTGGCACTCCCTCTACCATTTTACTCATGACCATAGGAGAATATGATCTTTGTTTTGTTTTTCATTGGCTTACAGGTTTAGTTCAAAACTTTTCATTATATTGCTGAACATGGATTGATTTGAAATACTATACAGAGTTGATTGATTAGAGTTTAGTTTATACTGTAATTTCTTATGTTAAGACAAATTTGATCTTTTTTACTTATTTTATTGGGAATATGGTTGATGTATGACTCAAGTTTATTTTGCTGGATTGGAGTACTATTATAGTTTCTGGATACAGATATCAATTTTTCCGTACCCTAAGCTATTCGTTTACTAATCAATTTGAAAACTTGATTCATTTTAGTTCCAATGTCCTTAGGACACACTACTTATGTCGATGCAGCATCTATGGTGGATGGTGCTGGAATTAATCCTGGAAATAAGGACCACCCAGCTTCTGTGATGCATCCTCCAACAAAACGTCATAAATGGTATGTTTTCTTGGTTCATCCAATGTGCACACACTTGTAGTATGATTATTTTGATATCATTGTCATTAATTTTGTGGCTTAGATATTTGGAGCCTTCTTGTGATTTTGTGTGTCTCTGCTACCAGAAAATTATAATAAATTCTTGTCTAATAGAAAATAAATTTGAATGCCTCATTTCTTGTATAATACTTCCATTACTCCTCCGCCCCCAACCCCCCAATAAAGTATTACTATCAAATCGAAAACTAGATTCAAACTGCAGATATAATAAGTTTTTAATCAATTATCAAGTAGGCTGGCGTTCAGTGTGAATGATTACCATAACCAGTATACCTTCACTGTATTGTTAGAAGTTAAAACTACAATTATTGAGGTTAGTACACGGTTGTTTTAAAAGTATGTTTGGAAATTCAATATTTATTCCCATTTATTGGAGTTTTTAATCATCCCCCTTAAATTTATATCGAATCTGTTATGTTTATTGAAGGAGAGCAAACACGCACCTACCTGTACTAGAAAGCCCTGGAACAGATTCTGGAGAGACCAAAAGTCTGAGTTTCACTGATGGAATAACTCGTAAGTGTGCAATTATACTTGCTGAAATAATTTGTTCTTGCAGGACATATCATAATGAGTTTCTTCTATTGTATTTTTGGTTATAAACTCTAACTTCAAGAAAAATTCTTTGCATGATGTGAAAACACAATTATTAATTTTGTTCCATCATATTTCATTTTTATTAGTGAACTAGAACATGGGCATGTACATTCTAAAAATATCCTAGTGTGCAAGCGAAGGCATGTTGAATGCTAAAACATGGATGCTAAAATTTCCTGTTCGGAAAGTTACAATTAGATAAATAGAGTTAACTAAATCTAGCTCTGCATTCATAATTTTCAAATTGTATACAAGCTATCATTCATCTTCATGTATGCTCAAATTTAGATTTCTTCAATAATAAATGTGTATCCATCAAATAGGAAAACTGTGTGAAAGTTCTTTTCATATTTCTAAAATTCTATAAACTAAAGGATGTTTAACTTTTGAGAAACTACTTGTAATTTTCTCATAATATTCTTATGCCACCAAAGGCCTCCTATGGTGTCTGTCCAGAGCAAATGACTTTTGGTCTTGCAGAGCTTTTTTTTATCCTTTTCTATGTATATGATATTAATGGAATTGATCCTTTTTTTTATGTGACTGTGTTCTTTTCAACTTTTATATGTAGGTATATGCACAGTGAACACTTGGTTTTTGTAATGTTTAGTCTGACATTAATGACAACTGTCCTATTGCTTTTACTGTATTATGCTGTTAGCCTTTGGCGATTGGGGACCTCTGCATGGAATAAATCACCTAATTAATTTTCTGGATTCCATTTAGGCAAGGACTTGATTGAAAGAACTACTTCAGAACATGGAGATCCTAACCAAAAAATCCTTGGGCAGGTTCTTGTGCAACATCCAAACACAACGAAGAATGGTATTAAAAATATATAGTTTAAGTTTTGAAAGTCATTAACTTTTGGCAACTGGTAAAATGGAAGACCTTTCCTCAGTTGTTTTTTCCTTTAATTTTTCAGTTGTGTTTTTCTAATACAACTTGGTGTTTGTATGACATGTATTTTTGTTGAATTAGAATTTCCTGCACCTCTTGCTACGAAGATATTTTATTCACAAAGGACCAATAGACTGCGTGCCAGACTTCGCGATCTTTACTTCCAGAACTTAAATGAGCAATTGCGTCCTGATGTGTGTCCAAAGACATCACATGCAGAGATGATCGCATTCCAAGATTCATCTCTTAGGTGCCCTTCATTTGACCAAATGGACAATGTGCACGAGGTATAACATTCTTTACTCTTATTTAAGGCTGATCATTTAAAGTTATAGGTCGAATCATGTGATCAAATTTATGCAGTTTGAATGTAATTCAATCTTTAGATGTACACATCAGACTGACAATATTTAATGTCTTTAGATGTACACATCGGACTGAAAATTTATTGTCTTTAGATGTACACATCAGACTCTCAAAATTTATATGTTGTAAGTTCTTTACTCAGGTGATTTTGTTTAAATCTTTGATTATTAGAAACAGAAAATAATGTGGAATTAGGCTCTATACTCTACTGGCAGGCTATGACTTTCTGTTAAAGGATAAAGGTGGAAATGCCTTCCATCACCACACCCCCAAACCCAGCTTCCCACCAAGAAAAGCTTATTTCCATGCTAGTGAAGCTAACTCTGGGTATTTCTTTGTTTTTGAAAAATAGGGCCGATCACCTGCTCAAAAATCTGATCATATTTTTGCCAAAAGCTCAGAAATTTGCTTACTAAAAGCAGGAGGCCTGCCAAGTAGTGGTTTGTCAAATCAGTTTCTTCTTGAAAATGTTTCAAGGTCTGCAGCCACTCATGTTGGTTTGACTAGAAGCAACTTTCTTCCAACATCTTATTCATTTGCTAGCAACACAGGTAATCTAATATGTTATTGAGTTGTCTTTTTATTTTATAGTGTAAGCTAAATTTAGAAAACTAAGTAATCATCAAAAGCCTGTCACTAACTATATGACTGATTGTGGATCCACAGCGTCTTGAGATGAAAGCTTTTACACAAAGCTGACAAATTTTGGAGTGATACTTGCATGATAAGCTGTAGTATGTTTAGTTTGAAGGAAAAATGATTGATACAAGTTGTTAATGAGGGTTGTCTGTTCTGTTTTTGTAGGAAATTCACTGAGAACAATGCAGCAACCAAATGGGAGTGTTCCTGTTATTTAGTAACCATGGTGGAATTTTTTTGGGTTGGTAAAGGTACAGGTAACCAATAGTTGAGTTTAGGATTTAGCTCCTTTTTTAAAGCTGATTTAAGTAAATTACTCAAATTGTGTATCCTGTCATCTGCTTTGTACATGAAAACTTCTGTTATATAAATGGATGGAAATGAAGAAATTGTTAGTTCTATATCCCCAGTATCTTCAACTTGATAGTTAATCTTCTTTTATGTATGCTGAACTTATATTCGGCGACATTGCATAGCAGCTTGCATCGTTCTTGATATTTACAAGGTTTCTCAATACAAGAATATATTTGTGAATAGACATGAAGATTTACGATGCTACTAAACGGGTTTGTCTGTCAGAAAAAGCGAGTTTGGGCTGTTTAACAATATGATCAGATGATAATCAGACTAAGCTTGTTTCTCCTGTTTTTTTCGGGAAATCTTTAATTTATTTCGTTAGATAATTTGCTATTATTATCCAGGATCACATTTGCAGAATTGCTAAATTTGTAATTATCTCGACTTTTGTATTTGTTTCAGCATGATTCTGAAAATTATTCATTCCTTGTTTCGTCAGGTATGTGTTGTGGATAATTATTGTTGTAAGAGTAGATTAACAATCAGTCACGGCTCTGTATATCCTGTTTAAACTAAAGCCTCTCTTTCATTTTATATGATTCCCAAAATTCAACTTTGTCAAATCGTTGTTTTTCCTTTTGAATTTATTTTGAACCAGCAAAGATTATGGTACTTAGAGGAATCTGGCAATTATATAATGTAGATTTGAATTTAGAATTTTTAAGTAACTGTGGAGGAACAAGGTATGTTTAAAATGGAGGTCACCTGCTCATTTGGTGCGTACAGTAAATTTATTAGCACTTTGTCCTTTTGTGCAATTCCATGCTTAAAATGAATTAAAGCACATTCTGCACATTTTGCTTACCTGTGGAAGGTTCGGTGGGAGTGGAGAATCCGGTGTTCAACTTAATGAAAAGGAGTATTTCATTCAAACTAGTTATTGTTCCTTTTGTGAGGCAATTGGTTAATTGTCAATAGGAAATATACTACATTTGATGTTCTGTACATGGTAAATAACCCCAGACATAGACTCCTGCTCTGTCTCTTGTGGGAGGAATTGTCACACTCCATTCATATCTTCTAATATCTAAAAGCAGATTCTTCCTTTATGCCACCTGGAAAAAAAAATTAGAAATTGGTACGAAATTAAAATTGATTAGAATAGATGATGTCACACCACGTGCTGGTCCAGACATTGCAACTAGGCGAATGCTTTGTTGGAAAAATCAAAGATACTTGATCTTATTTTGACTTACGTGAAAAGAAAAGAACTTATTTAAAATCAGTTAGTAAGGTAACCTCTCTAATTTGTTAATTAATTTATCTTTTTAATTTATTTTAACCTGTTGGGGTTAATATGCTTTTCGTGAATTACCTTGCTTTTAGAGTAGTAGTAGGTAAGAGGGAGTTGATTGACCTAAACCCTAAACGGAGAATAAACAAGATGATGAGTAATGGTCTTATTATTTCAAAATAGTTTTTTTTTATTGTTTTAATTCGATCTATTTTTCTTCTAATTTGTATTTATTCAACGCAGTAGCACAATAGGATGAGGTGAGGTCATCCAAGATATTATTGAATGGAAGATTAAATCATTATTTTATGAAATTAAATAATATATTTGCTAAAATAAAGTTTCGTATCCAGGAGGCGGTGAAGTGGTGCGCCACTTGTTTCTCTTCCAGTTGGTTTTGTGAACTCTGTTTCATTTCATCAGCTAACCCTTTTCTCTCTCCCCTTCTATATATAATCTATTTTTTTATGAAAGTGATAAAAATAAATGTTGAATATGAAATTTTATTGTAAGCGATTAAGATCGAAAATATAAATACGAGTTTTTCATTTTAAAACATATCTTACTCATAACTATCGAACATAATAGCAGAATTATTATAAACTTTATAATTTTAATAATGATGCACAAATAATAGATTAAAAATGATGATTTAGAGATAATGTTGATTCAAACCATTAAAGAAATGTGTTAGTTAACAACTTAAGTATTAATTTGACTTTATGTATAAATTGATACCATAAGAAAATTACATGTGAATGAATTGAAAGAATTTTTAAGAAATAAGGTTATTTTATTTTTATTAATAAAATTCAGATTTATTATTGTATTAATATAAAATTAAAGTAATGTTAGTTAGAATTCTCTTCTGAATGAGTAGAAATTATAAAAATAATAAACAGAATGAAGTATTAAACCTTCTCCCTGCTTTCTAGTAAAGGAACAGCAAAAGCTAGTGTTTTTTTTTTCTCAGTAGAGCCTATATGAATAATAATAATAATAATAATAGTAATAGTAATAATAATAATAATAATAAATACATATACTTGGATAAAAATTTTATAATGTAAAACTTTTAAAGATTTTTGTCAGATAATGATTTTGCACGAGTACTGTATGTGTTGTTGAAATATCTAAATTAATTTATAGTTTTTATTAAAAGTTGTGTCAACATATTCATATTTTTTTTAGTTAAAAGTAAATTTTATTTTAAATTTCTCTTAACTTTAAAACATTAATAAGTTATTATTTTTTTAACTTAATCCCAATTTAGTTGTCTAATATACGACACTTTTTGGTTTGGAAAGTTAGTTAACTGTTCTGTAGTGAAAATAAAAAATAAAAATACTAATTAATTTTTATAAATAATTAATTATATTTTATTTAAATTAATTTTAACCATAAAAATAAAATTTTAATTTTACAATATTATCAAGTAAAAAAAATAAATTATAGATAACATCAATAGTATCACTAAAAAAATTTCATAAACCTTTCTCTTAATTCAAACAATTATCTCAAATTTAGACAAATCAATCTCAATTTCATATCCTATCTCAAATCTACACAAAAATCAAGTCACTCAAATTTATCATTTAATTCTTACAAAGTATAAGTTATATACACAACTTCGTTACATAACGTTAATGTAGGTTATGTACGCAACTTCGTTACATAAATTTTAAGACACACACTCACTGCTCCTTCTTCTGTTACCATCTATATTTAGCTACAAATATACATAAATAACATTGCGTCATCCTTTGTTAACACATTACTTAAAACAACACAATTGTCATTTGCCTACACGTCACTTCCCCGTTAATATCTCCTCCCATCTTGTCAAATCCATAGCCTCCTATTAAGAATTGTCTTTTCTTCAAATATAAAAAAAGAAATCACCTTTGTTCTTATTGCGTGTTATCACAGAGTAAGCATCACAAGTATAGAAATATAATGTTTTATTGTTTCGCCTTTTTCATAAATTACATGTCCCTTTTTCTAGTTTTTATCCCAATTAGGAGAAGAACGAGTCTTCTCATGCTAAATTAAGCATAGGTTATGGGTTGTTATAGTATTATAGAATAAGTCTAGGAATTGATCGATGAATTAATATAAATGAAAAGTTATATAAGCCTTCGTAAGTCTTTGTCTTTTAAAATGATTGCTAGTTATGAGACAAGCAGTTGTAGTCGGGCATGTGATTTTATTAGCGTGCTTCCAAATTTTCAACTCAAAATTTTATTTATTTTGTAAAAAAATATCAAAATAAGTTGACAAAAGAAAACTGTACAACTTAAACAACATAGAAAAATAAGTAATAAGGCTCTGAGTTCGACTCTTGTATAGGTTACTGTTTTAAATATTTGAAGTGCAAATTTTGTTACTGGTAACGAAATTATCTGACAGCGTTCTATAAAAATACACTTGTAATCTATATAAAAAAATTGCAACAGTTATATAATATGAAACTTTGTATAAAAGAAAAGGGTTTGTGACAAGTAAAATAAAGTGGCTTGTGACAAGTAACCAAATCTCTTCTTTTTTTAATATTCATTCATTTAGTCATATAAAGTATGATTGAATACTTTAATAAGTAACTTCATTTAAAACGTTGCTAAACTGATGGGAGAAAAAAACTTATAAACATGCATTTTATTTTCAGTATTTTTTTTTTTTAATTTAGTCCTCTGATTGTTTTAGTTATAATTATTCCACCAAAAATGTTGTGTATTGAGTTATACTTAGGTGGCACTAATATTATGAATTATGTTAGTTTTGGTTTAACTGTTTTAAATTTTTCAAAAGGAAAATTTGTATTAAATATATTTTGAGATCTTAAAAAATTAAATATCTGATCTTTTATAAAGAACATATCACTAAAAAAAAAAAAAGATAACAGAAGTGGTGTCCTTTTTGTATTCTTTCTCATGTTCTTGCCTTTTTTTTATTCCGCCTCCTCTTTTTCTTTACTTTCTTGTGCATCATTTTCTTTATATTCTAAGTTTAGTTTATTATTACAACATTAAATTTCCTCAAATTTGTAGTTTACGCAAAGATCCACGTTAGTAAACATAAATTTTAAATAAAACAAAAGGAACTATTTTGATAATTTTATAAAAGAAATTAGATCTTACTCTTCTCAATCCTTCACATTGTTGTAGTTGGAAACTTGCAAAGCACCACTATCTGTTACATCACAAAACCCTTTATAACATTATAACATTTAAGTGTTAAAAATAGTTTAAGTGAAAATTTTTGGCACCTAAGATTAAAACCTTTTCTTACTGTTGGGGTGGGTTTTAGCATGTCCAATGCTTAAAGCTTTTATATTTACCGAATAAAGTACTGTACTCCAAAGAAATATGTTTTGTTTTTTTTTTTTTATTGTTGAAGGTGAAAGGTGAAGTTTTGTGAAGTTTACTTCATTCAATCATAAATTACTTTAACAACTAGCAAGAATTTGGTTAGAGTAATATTAATAAAGGAGATTTTTTTTAATTAATGATGGACAAAGTCAGGTAGTATAAAAAGTTACCTGCAATATATTTCTAAAATAATTATGATCAAAATTTATGTGTGATTGGGTGAAAATATAAACTATTTTACTTTTACTTTATAACTTTTTTTCCCATTTTTTGAATTTATAACTGTTTTAAAATTTACTTTTTTTACTAAAATTTATGTGGGAAAAAAAGATGAAAAACCAGTGTAGCATGTTGTTAATGTTTGGTAGCATTAGCCTAACTTGAAGAGAAGTTTTAGGAGAAGTTGTTCTCCATAGTTGGAAAAGAAATCCAAACCTAATTGTACAGGTAAAAGGGATCATTGAGATGAATAAGTATTTGATGGTGTGAAAAGGAAAATTGGTTAGCAAAATTAATCGAAGTGGTTGATAGAATGGACCCTAATAATGCACTGAAAAGCATTGTTTTTGCGTATAGATATTAGTATGGTGGGGTATGATGAGTTCTACCCACTACTCAGTTGTGGTAGGAATGCTAAGAACAGTGCCACTAAACTCATCCACCCTAATTGGATAAGGAAACAATCTTTCTTTTCTCCTTTTCCTTATGCACTCATTTTATCAATTCCACAATAATAACATTAAGGACAATAAGCTTCTTAGGCCATTCCTTCATTATACTATTACTCATCATTTAAAAGTCTAAAATAATTTGGTAAAAGGGAAAGAATCTACTAAAACATTGAATGTTACAACAATCACTAACAACTAGTGATTCATCATGTATGATGATGTATTTGTCCTCATGAATCACTCTAAGTAAATAGTACCAAAGATATTATCATTTATCATTTATCATTTATAATTTATAATTTAAAATTTAAATATGTCCTTCCAAAAGATATTGTATTTTTTCTCATGATTAAAAAAAATATTTTTATCCTCCTAACTTTAAAATAGTTGTTCTTACTTTTTATAGGAGATTAAATTTTTCCCAAAATTTAATTTATGGACTATACCAAACATATTTTATGGAATATTTGATAACAAATGAAAATAAAAAAAATACAAAAACAAAAGATATTTTGATAATTAAACCATGTGAATGTGACATGTTTTTTAATCTTTTATTATCTAATCAAATAAAGAAAAAAATTCTTATTAAGAAAAAGCTTTTTTTTTTATGTTTTCCTTGACTTTTTATTTTTTTTTCTTTCATTTTCTTGTATGTTAAACAAAGCGCGCTGTTTGTAATAAGAAAAACACAATTAATCACATTTAAATTTGAGTACGAAGATAAAACTAAATTCAAATTTAAGACCTGAAAAGTACATGATTTTTTTATTGACGGTTGAAATTAAGTATTAGTTGAACTTTAAGAACACTAAAAGTAAAGTTCATACTAAAATTAGCGATGATAAAAAAAAAATTAAGAGTCATTTGAGGGAAGGAAATAAGAATAAAGGTACAAAAAAATAGTAATAAAAAGATAATATTTTCATACTATTCATTGAGGAAAAAATAACAGAGAGAGAAAGAGATATAACTTATATGATTAAACAGAAAATGAAACAAAGTGAATAAAAATAAGAATTGGAATGTACCATAAATAATGACATTTATTTGGTTTGAAAGGTAAACACAATTTTGAGCTTCCTTCCCCCTCTCCATCTTTCACAAACAAAAAATGTTATTAAAAGTTTAGATCTAAACAATAATGATTTTTTTTTTCCTGTTTTGTAGGAAAAATATGTTGCATTGCACTTGATCATGAACAAGTAAACAATGCTGAATGTTTTGTTTGGCTGCAGTTGTCGAGTTTTGGTGATATTAAAATGTATGTTAGATGTGAAATGGAATGATACTTGATAATGTGTTGTTTAGTACGGGTTCAGTGTTAAAGCTATCATAATATACAATAATATATGCCTAACAACTACTAAATGTGATTAGTAATTTATCATATCACTCAATTGTTTCAAAAAAAAAAAAATAACAAAGATATGAGTCTGTATAAAAGAACTTCGAGAAGAGAAGGTTAGATCAAAAGAGATAACTGAGTTATACTATATGCTTAAATTTATTAAAGTTAAACACCTCATTTAAAATTGTATGAGGTTTCTATGTAATCTTTTCGTATGATTACAAACAATTTCTTTTAAATTCAATTCATGTTATTCACCATTGCTAGCTAAAAACACTCTTTTCTGTACATAATCATACAGCTATATCAATTTATATATTTTTTGCAAATTCTGTATGAAATTATTTTTTTCAATCTTTTTAATTTAGTGAAAAAAGATCTAGAAAGAATAAATAATAGGCACTCCAAGAAAAAAAAATTCATATAAGTTTGTGACTGAATTATAATATAAAAATATATTGTTTTTTTGTTACAAAAGCTCAACTTTGAGTAATTATGATCTCTAAATCTTTTATTGTCAAAAGATAATTAAATGATAGTAAATATATTTTACTATAAGTAATAATGAAAGAGTACTTGTAATGTTTAATGTTATACTTTTTTAGTAGAAAATATTTACTCTTAATTTTTCAACCACGCATTTAAATCAAATGTTGAAAAGACACATTTCTTTTATTGAGTAAAAATTGTTAAAATAAAAAAGAATTAATATGTTATGCTAACATGTTAAAATATAATTTGCTATTATGTGATGCTAATTTATTGTTTTTCTTTCACCTTGGTCTTAAAACGTTATTAGAATAAAAAAGTATTAATATGTTATGCTAACATGTTAAAGTGTAATTTGCTACTATGTGATACTAATTTATTGTTTTTTCTTTTACCTTTGTGTTATGATTTGTATTTGACATGTAAACCAAGAACATAGTCAGCAATCCATGTTGTTCAAAATTTTATAGTGAGTATTTAATTTACTTTGAAGGTCTTTCATTAATCTCACGTACTACTAAGTGAAATATTTTCAATTGATGGATTTCATTTAAAACATGTAATATCACTTTGTGTACTATAATGATGAAAATGTAATTTTAATTGAATCCACATTAAAATTTCTTTATTTATTGAATATTCAAAAAATTATATTTTTAATTAAGTTCTGCTAATTATTATTTTTTACTTAGATAATGTAACTAATATCATGTTCTATCACCTTTTTTATTAGTCTTTATGTTATTTCCGGTTAATATTAGGACTAATTCTAATTCTTGTAGTTAACATAATAGATGACTTTTATTGTTGGATGGATAAAAAAAAACAAAAATCTAAATACAGTTTTTAAAAACTACAGAATAAACATGAGATTGAACAATATAATAAGGGTGAAGTTAAATTTGCATGTGAGGGTGGTGACAGATGGATAGAAAGGCTTGTGTGTTAAATTTGCATGTGAGAGTAGTGACAGATGGATAGAGAGACTTATGTATTAAGTTTGCATTTGAGAGTAGTGGCAGATGAATAGAGAGACTTATGTGTGAGACATTTAATAATAAAAAGTAGCTTTGTTGTTTTGGTTCAAACTGACAAGTAATAAATTGTTTTGATGAGATTGAGAAGGAAGTGAAAAAGAAATGAAAAAGAAAAGCAGAACAAAATTAAAATACAGTGTTAGAAGATTAAGGAACAACAATAAAATTAGATGATAAAAAACTTACCACCAACCATTGCATTTGACCCCAACACACTTGTTCTATCCTAATCCTAATTGTTCTACTATTCCATAATCTTCCTATACCATATCTAAGTCTTTATTTTTGCTTTCCATTTTGTATTTGTTTATCATCATCCAACGATAAAAATCACTTACTATATTGTATTAATTATAAAAGTACATGCTTTAATATTAACACATAATAATGTTTAAAAACAATTAAAGTGAATGAGGAGACAATATAATATTCACTATTACCCAATTAATCTAAATATTAGACCATAGAAATTCAAGTATAAGTATAATTTTTTTTAATCGACCAAAAATATTTAGTAAGTATTCAATAAAAAAAATCTAAATTTATCAAGCACCTGAAATTTAATTAAGTCTAATAATTTAAGGATGACTTAATTTGCATTTTATTATAATTTTATGACGGTCTTATCCCGGATGTAGCATTTTTATGAGTGGAATTAATTATTTTTGAAACAATGTTTCAAATTTCAGTATTTGGATTATAAAAAAAAAATAAAATGCAAGCGAGGTTATATCATAGAGATCGGTGGTCAATGAAGTTGATACTAAAAAACAATGGCCTTATTGATCAACAATTATTTTTAAAAAAAATCATGTTTGTAAAATATATAAATTTTATTATATTATATATATAAAATACTCAACAATTTAATTAATGATTAACTTTTCTAAGTAACTCCATTTCAGTAATGACAATTTTTCATTGATATATTTTTCCAACTCTAAGAATTTCAAGTTGTGATTCCCTTAAGGAGTGTTGGCAGTTGTATATAAGTTTTGTACAAAATATTATATAACAATGAGTAAAATTAAAATGAAAGAAAGAAAATTGTGTGCGAAAGTAATTGATATAATACAAAAATAAAAGAATAATATTCTAAAAATATTATTTTATAAATTTATTTTAGGAGTGATATAACTTGATTTTTAAACTTCATTTTCTTTTTCTTCAGAAGTGCTGCCTAATCTGACGTGTATTTGATAAAGACAAATTATCAAGTTACTCATTGACCTTTTAGATTAATTAAAGCTTTTATCATCTAATAAAAATAAAAAACTAAATTGCCTATCATATTATGAAAAAAATAGTCATATATAAGAGGGATTACTCCTGGATAAGGGCAATCTTGTGATATCCTAAACACACCACCTAAAACAGAAAAAAAAACCATAAAAATGATGATAAAGTGAAAACTTTCATGATTCTAAAATTTGAAGTTATTCACTATAAAGAAAAAAAAAACACTCATCAGATATAGTAGGTATAAACTCATAAGTTACAACTTTAATACAATTACTATATATATAATATAATAATAACAATAACATTTATTAGGAACCAAATCTGACTAAAATATTCTTTTCTTTATTTGTAAAAAACTTTAATATAAAACTTTTACTAGAGACTCAAATTGAAATAAAAACACATTACAATTAAAAAAGTCAATCAATATTAAAATAATACTAAATAACAAGTACTTTATAAAAGAGGAAGTATTACAGCCATAAAAACATAACAAAAATAAGAAATGGCCCAATAATTAAGTATAAAACTAAATGATATATAGTGATCTGTTTTTCTATTGCACAAATAATTAAGTGAAAACCTTTCCTCAGATAGCATGCTTACCCTTTTCAAAATCAGGATTGGATAAGAAGTATCCAAAAGTAAGAAGTTATAAAACTAATCTCCCAAGAAAATAGAATATTATTAATTAACTGAGAATTCCCTTATCAACAATATCATTCTATCTACATATATAAAACACTACCACAGGATTAAAGAACTAATCTAGTTTAAATTTAAACTAATCCAACATTTAAGAGTTTAATTTCCTTCATCAACTAATAAAAAGTATTCTTCAGATGAATTTGAAAACAATTAATGTAAACAGTGAATATCTTTACAATGTAAATGAATGAAATTTGTTGGTAGACTGAAAAATTAACCTTTCAACCAGATCATCATCATCATCATTGTGTTTTTCTCCATTTGGAGTGATCAAACCAAATTTACCAAAAAGCCCCAAAAACACTCTCCAAAACCACCAAACAGTTACTACCAACCATAGGATGTGGCTAACACTCCTCTCTATATTGCTACCCATTGCCCTCTTCCCTCAGTAAGAACCAACTCTCTCACTCTCTCATCAGATCAGATCATCACATACCATTTCACTGCATCATCCTTTCTCTTTCCAAAACACAACACAAAAGTACAAAATCACTGACCATTCTCTCTCTTATCAGAATCCCATCTTTCTCTCTTCTGCATCTCTCCTACCCTTTCTCTTATCTTCCCAAACCCACCAAAAAAGAATCAATTTTTTAATCCCCGTGAAGAAAAAAAATCTCCTTTTTCTCCCTCAATCAACGCAACACGCTTAAATCACTACCCTTCTTCCTTCTCGCTTTCTCTCTCTCACACGCGCGCACTCCTCCTCCTAAAGTCTTTACCTTTCGCGGAATCGGAATCGGAATCGGTGATCTAGATGGGCATAATCAGAAGCATGAGATCGAGGTCGCATCGCGTGGTGCAGGAGCAAGAGGACTGTGTTGGTGACAGCATGAGACAGAGTTGTTGGGCCAACATGCCCCAAGAGCTTCTCCGAGAGGTTCTCCTACGAATCGAGGCCTCCGAGGACACGTGGCCGCCGCGGAAGAGTGTCGTCGCCTGCGCCGGCGTCTGCCGCAGCTGGAGACAAATCACCAAAGACATTGTCAAAACACCCGAACTTTCCTCGAAAATCACCTTCCCCATTTCTGTTAAACAGGTTTCTCCACCACCCTTTTTCCCTTGCCTTCAATTTTCTCTGGGATTTCCTCAAAATTCAATTTTTACTTCACGCACTGCACAGAACTTGACACTGTTGATTAATCAGAGATCATAGTAGTTGATACCACTTCTTTTCAGATGGTTATTAACTGTTAACCATTTTTACATATCAGTCTTTATTTCTAGAGCGTATTTTAATTTTCTGTTAATCAACGCATCAATAAATAGAAATTGGAGTGTGGTATAGCCCAAAATATTCTGGTGGTGGATAATTGCCAGAAATTGTGTCTTTAGCATCAAATTTTCTTTTTTTGCATTTAAACTGCTAAAAAAATTCTGACAGTTTTCTTAACAGAATTAGGTCACAGTTGAGGGTAGGAATCAAAACAAAATTAAGATGTGATGGAATGACATAATGATCAGATGAGTTACATGTCTGTGATTGGATTGCATTAATATAATTACTACAAAACTTAATAAACTTACAATAAAATGTTTATGTACAAGTGCTTGCATCACTATTTATTTATCTTCAGTTAAATATGTATGCTTTCAAAAAAAAAGTTCACACGTTTACTTTTCTATTAATTTTTTGTTGAGTTGGGAGGGTATTTTGTACTTTTTTGCCGTTGGGATTATTTTATTGATTGGGTTTGGTATTATTCCTCATATTATCATGATTGTTTGTTTGAGCGCAACGAGGTTTTCTTGTGTTACCCACTGTTTGTTTTCTTTCCTCCTAACGTTGGTTTTTGTGAAGATTGATTACGATAATCTTGGCTCCATGTTGTGATGACCTGTGCTTCGATTGTTTTATGGTTGAAAAAATAAAAATAAAAATATTGATGCACCCTGCTGCGTGAAGGCAAGGGCGAAGGTAATTGTGAGCTGATGGGTAGAGTTGAATTGAACCAATAAATATTTTTGGGGTCTTTCACTTTCACTCTGTGACTCTATTAAATATTATTAACTTCGTTTGTTTGGAATATTAATAAGCTTTTCGTGCGGTGCTTCTTCCTTATCTCTTTATATGACGTATAGGAATATAGTGCATGAATTAAAATATACTGAACTGCATTAAAATTATTGTAATTTTTTAATGCCTTTTATCTGACCTTTTAATTATCATGACATTTCATATGCTATTGGTTTTCTCTTCTTTTTCACAAGAGTAGTTGTGAAAAGAAATTAATTTCAATTTTTAAAAATTTTAAATAGAACTGTAATTTACCGCTGAATGTATGGATAATCTGATTTGGGTTGTTTCATAGTGGTTCTATCTAACTAGATTAATGGTGAATTGTTTGACAGATTCTGTTTTTCGTGATTTTTAACAGTATCTCCTGGGAAAAGAAAAATGCTAAATCCCTGCTTATTCAGTATGAATCCCTTGAATGTTCTTTTTATCATTGTGGAAAGTTGTGATTTTGGTTGGACCATCGTATTTGTGGATATTTTGTGCGTAACACTAGATTCTCTTTTTGCCCCTCCATAAATAGGATTGAATGTTCAATATCACTACGTAGGAGGCTGGGACCACTATATAGTGATGTCCTTTTTTTTGTTATGAAGTTTACATGGGCATTTACTCACTAATACCTTCCACATTTCAAAAGGACCACTTAAAGTGGCATCTGGGTATTGTCGCTGTTACTATTGGCATGGCATCCTTAGTTGTTTTCTTATGCTGCCCAGTTGTTCTAATTTAGCTGGGATGTATTATGTTTTGCTTGGGTGGTGGCCATTGTTATATAATGTAGTGGGCAAAAAGGTTAAAGGAGAGGTCACAGTTTTGGGTAGAGTTGGTGCCAGAAGGTGCCTCTTTGGTGTGGAATGCTTTGATTTGTTTTATTTCCCTGCTTTCTGTCGTATCGCTCAAAAGATTCCTTGTTCTCTGAAAATGCGTGATGCTTGAATATGACTATACGTAGTACTTCATTGTGTTGTTTTTTGACATGTTTTTATCGTGAGTAATTTTGGCAGCCTGGCCCAAGGGAGAATCTGCTCCGATGCTTCATAAAGCGCAACCGGTCCACCCAAACATACTATTTGTTCCTCAGTTTAACCAATAGTGAGTATATAACATAACTTGTGGTTGAATCTTCCTGTTAAAACTTTAGTTTCTTTGTTTTTCTGCCATTTTTAGCTTCTAATCCTAAGAGAGTGTGTTCTTCAACTCAGCGCTAGCTGAAGATGGGAAGTTCCTTCTGGCTGCACGCAAGTGCAGACGTCCAACATGTACCGATTATATAATCTCTCTTGATGCTGATGATATGTCAAAGGGAAGCAACTCCTATGTTGGGAAACTAAGGTGTGATGTAATTGGGCATTGTGGCCATTTTTGTTGTCTTGTTTATTAGTGCATTGACTTACATCTTTTTCTTTCCCTTTTTTGAAACAGATCAAATTTTCTTGGAACAAAGTTCACAATCTATGACAGCCAGCCACCTCATTCAGGAGCAAGGATCATGAAAAGTCGCTCCACAAGGCTGGTGAATCTAAAGCAAGTTTCGCCTAAGGTCCCTACAGGGAACTATCCAGTGGCCCATATCTCATATGAATTGAATGTGCTTGGCTCCCGGTAAGTAGAGCTTCTTGCATGAAATTGACTAATAGTTCATAGTTGGTATGCTTATTTGCATAAAATTTAACCTTCCATTCATAGATTTACCTTTTTTTTGGACATTGATGATTTGACTTTGAGTGGGCAAAATGTTTGCTGAAAATATTTTAGCTAACTATTCACTCTTTTTATATTCTTACCTTGTGATACTTACAATCTGTATGCCTTAAGCAGGGGGCCTAGGAGAATGCACTGTGTCATGGATTCTATTCCTGCTTCTGCAATTGAAGCTGGAGGAGTAGCTCCTACACAAACTGAGTTTTCTCTTAACAACATAGATATGTTTCCTTCATTCCCCTTTTTCCGATCAAAATCAAATCGTGTAGAAAACTCCATGTCTGGACCCCTGGTTGATCAAAAGGATGGGATGCTCGTGTTGAAAAACAAGGCTCCTAGGTGGCATGAGCAGCTCCAGTGTTGGTGCTTAAACTTCCATGGCCGGGTGACAATTGCCTCGGTTAAAAACTTTCAGCTGGTGGCTTCTGCAGAAAATGGACCTGCTGGACCAGAGCATGATAAGATTATCCTCCAATTTGGAAAAGTTGGGAAGGATTTGTTTACAATGGATTACCGATACCCTATTTCAGCATTTCAGGCCTTTGCGATGTGCCTCAGCAGCTTTGATACCAAGATTGCTTGTGAATGACATGTTTAAACAGGTATTAATTTGAAAGTTCAATATTCTAAAATTTGACTCTAGCCGGTGAAAAAGCATGGATCAATAAAAAGCTCATAATACAAGCTACGTGGTGTTTATAGTAGTTCCATTGTTAGATCACTGAGAAATAACATTTTGTTTTAGCTTACCCTATTGTAGTGTCATGATACAATTGTAAGGCTATAAATTTAATGTTGGTTCAAGTAATGAGTTTTCAAACTCTCATGATAAGGAATCAAATAATTGAAAATGTTCAATGAAAAATACAATATTGACATCACATTAGGAACTTAAAAAACTTATTCAATACTTTATTTTAATCCTTATAGTGTTTGATTGGCATATTCATATGACCATCCTTCTAAATATGTTACCCCTCATGCTGTGTATGCATATTAAAGGATTAGAGGATAACTACATGAAAACCTCATTACTTATTCTGTCTATCTAGGATATTGACAGTTATATGAACTCGTATTTTCTGGCCAGTGTTTGATTTGATTTTTTGTTTCTTCAGTTTGGCAATTGACCATGTTTGATTCTTATCTGTGCCAGCTTCAATCCAGATTATATAGCTATCTCCTTTACTTCTGGGAGAAGTATAGTTTGAATGTCACTTGTTGGGAAGCAGAAAGATGAAAAATGTTTGGTAATGTAAGATTGGTTGGAAGGGTGTTGAACTGAATTTTCAAGGTCCATTCAGTTTCTGGGATCAGAATTCACCAGCTCTTGTGAAGATACCATGAACTTGGAATGTTATTTGAAACTCCTCCACCTCACCCACACAAGGCAACACAAAAAGAGCAAAAGGGGAAAAGTACTTTTCTTCTGTCTCCGTGTACATAAATATCTTTCTCATTTATTTTTGTCTTTCAACAACTGTTTGGTTGTTTATGGTAATATAGTAGTGTTTTTTAAAACGTGTCCCCCACGAGACATGTTTTGTTTATGGGACTACTAGCTAGCTTTCAACTTATCCTTTCATGAGAACATGTTGTGTTAGTTGGACTACTTGCAAGAACACAAGTGCAAGCAACTTGCTATGTGTAACCCCTTTCCTTCCGTAATCCACTCTCAACGTGCTTTTTCCAAAACTGTAGTAACACGTTCTAACACTGCATCTCACGACACATGAATAAACCTTCCTAGGCTTTGTATTTACAAATAAAACCGCCATATGCTAAACACAAGTTTTACATACTCTATTGGGAAGTCTTAAAAGTTTTACAAGCCACACATGGGTAGAAGTTACTCTGAAAATATTTGAGCCAAAAATTACTATTCGAAGTAAAAGTTTTGTAATATATAGTTAAATTTTTCTTTTGATATAGATTTCTTTATATTATTATACTGCAAAATTACTGAATGGAATTGGCGTTTCATTTTAATCTAACTGAACGGAACACCTTGAAAGAGAAGAGTGGCATTGGGAAACATAGGTACAATGTTGTCATCTAAGATTGTAGAAGGGTGTGAGTGCATGTTGCTGGTGCTGGAATAAACAGGTAAAAAGTAAGAAAAATCAGTCAAATAAAATGACATAATTTTTGCAATAAAGACACGAAAGTGCATTATTAGTTCTAAAGTGAAATAAAAGTTGTCTTAAAATGATGTACGGAGTGTGAGCCTGCTGAAAAACCAGTGTTTCTTCTCTGAATGGCTTTTTACATTTTTTGCTTAAGCGTTTGATTATATATATATATATATATATATATTTATTCTGTATCAATAAGAAGTAACAGTTTTCTCTTTCTCTTGTTTTGCTTTGCCTATATTTCTTTATTTTTCACTTTCAATCTTGTTTTTCATGGAGAAAGTCTTGTTATTGGGTTCTGACTTTGCATGTCAAAGGTCAAAAACATTGTGTTGGATACCATTACCCGTTAAAAGAGTTAAGGAGCGTGAGTCAATTTTAGCTTATGGAGTTAAATTAGTTTGATTCATTGTATGGTAATAGTGGTTGATTTTCTATTTATTTTTGTACAAAGTGTTTTGAAATAACTTTACCCTAATAAACTCTATTACAAGTACACAATTAGAGTTTACCTACATTAATTTTCATAAAATTATATCACTTATAGGTATAAATTAAAGCAAAATATTGTCTGAATTCACAAGAATATTGATGTAAATGATTTTCCAAGAATTTATCTCAACTCGATTGTTTAACTTCATCTACTCATCTAGAAAGAGAATAGATAATTCCTGTGAGCAGATAAAATCTTAAATATACATTAATGGTATTGGAATAAGAATCTATGAGCAGCGTTGACCACATTTATTGACGAAATAATAATTAAAAAGTGGATAACAACCTTTTCCTAACAACTTTAAAAAAATTTATAAACTAATCTGTAAAGAGATCATATTTTTATTTTTTAATTCATAAATAACATATTTTAATTTACGAAAAAAAAAAGTTATTTTTATAAGTTGCTAAAATTACACGAATTTCAAAGGGAACCTGTCATCATGCGACACGTGTCCCACGATTATAAAAATCCACTCTTCTCTCTATCAATCATGTGAAGACATCTACAGCAAGTCTAAGCAAAGACCGAACAATTATGATATTTCAGAAATATCATATATTGATATTAATATTAATATTTCAGCATTTGGAAAGACATTTCAATCTCTCTTACTCGTACAATATATTGATATTTATATTATACGATAACTATATGATAGAATTAAAAATATACAGCTATACTTAAACTGTATTCTATAATATAATATATATATATATATATATATAAAAATTAAAATAAAAGATATAATATAAATATATATCATATTAGACAAAATATTAATTGCTGTAAGAAAATATACTTTAAAAAATTGATTAAGGAAAACAAGATTATTTCTTACATCTAACATAAGTAATTTATCTTAATAAAATGAAATAGATGTAAATGATTTGAGTTATTTTTACAGATAAACCATTGGAAAAATAGGACCTTTGTAGCAAGTCGTGGATTATGAAAAAAATAGATTCTAAATGAATTTTTAATGCCGTGCCTTCGTGCTCGATATCGACACCATATGACACGTTTCAAATGTTTTTGCTAAAGTGTTGAATTTGAAAATTAAGTTTTTACATCTTTGACACAACGACTTTTTTAAGAAGTTGGAAAGAAACTTACGTATGTTTTTATTTTTATTTTAAATAAAAAAAAGTCTATTTTACATTTATATTTGGTTTTCCCTTCTCTATTTAAAATTCTTCAGATGAATCTTAACTTTAAGATGTATATTTGGTTTTCCCCTTATTTAAATTTTTCTTTGGATGAATCTAAATGTGTAGTATGTTAAAGTGAAAGTTGTATGATTCACCCATATTAATGCTTAAAATATAGTTTCCATTAATTTTTCTCATTTAAAACATTTTTTATCTTAAGCAGCATTACTTAAGAGATACTCCAACTAAAATTTGTTAAGCAAAGTGTTTAACTTTGAGCAAACACACTAAGCAACTTTATTAAAAATAACCAAATATTGGTTTAATTTAAAAATGACTATTGCTACAGAAAAAAATTGCTTTCATACCATTTGACAGTTAAAATATATTGAATAACTATATCTTTTCAAAACTGAAGACATTTGATATCTTTCAGAAATGTAAAATTCTAATCAACTGATATCTTGAAAGGAGATGTCTAAAACAAATGCTTATCAAGCTAAGTAATATTGACCACAAATGTGCACAAATGACAAAAGGGTAATCTGCCACCACCTTAGCTACATTATAAGGAATTACCATAAGGTCTGTGTTTGAGGATAAACCAGGAAAAGGGATCCTCATAATTCTGCTTACAAAATAAACTTTCCTCAATCTCATCCCATGCACTGATGCAAGGGTACAACTGATTGCTATATACATGATTATATCATACATTACAAATTTACAACCATTAGGCTGCTTGCATGCTCACACTTGATTCATGGCTCAAAACCGTGGATTCGGCACCTTCCTCCTCGGTTGGTAGATCATCAGAATGCAATTCTGGTTGCTTAAGGCTCCGCACAAACTCAGTGAACGAAGGAAAATGCTCTGGAGAAAAGAAAGATGCCCCCATTCGGTAATATGTGAACAGGTCCAACACATTATCTCCAGATAGATTCTTCTTAATTTGTTCAAACCCCCCCGGAACACCAGACTCCGAGGAATTTTGACCTGAAACCTTCACCTCATGCTTTCTGCAAGCTGCCATAATTTGAGCAAGTAGCAACTCAGGGCTAGAGTGGTTTTCCTTAGGTTGTTTGGCATCAGAAAGGTCCATGCCGGGTACTATCATTTTGCATGAGTTCTTAGCAAACATCTGTGCCACTGGGTCATAGCCATCCTTGTTAGCAGTGTTATAGAACCCTGCTGTTAGCTCTGAAGGATGAGATCTAGTTCCGTACCAAGAGTGCATGAGGGGGATTCTTCCATATATTGTGAGTCCAGAGTCACCAAAAGTAGAAGATGCCAATGATAGGAGGCGGTCTCCATGAGCTATGAGCTGATTGGAATACCAGGAGAGGAAGAAGTCCCCATATGTGGATTCCCAAGAAGCTCCATCATTAAAGAAGCCACTGGAGAATGGGGACTGGTGATAGGAAGGAGCATCATGTGGACCACCAAGCCCCCACAAAGGATTTCCAGATGCTTCAGCATGTTGCTTGAGAAAGCTAAGCATGTTTTGGTCATAACACTGGAATTCCCCAGCTCCTTCAGTTTTACCAGGTAGCTCATGGTGAGAAGGATAACGTAACTCACCATCTGGTCCTAAACCCATGGAAATGCTCTGAAATATGGCAACAAAAGAGGAAATTGTCAGTCATTATAATCTGAATGAAATAGCATAATATATTGGCATACATCTGGTCCTGGAATCAAAAGATTTACCGTAATTGTAGAGCCTATGAACGGAGAGAATGAAGACTTGAAGCTCTCACAGAAACTCTGGTAAACTTGCACTGGTGTCTTTCCATCAAGCACAGGAAGATCATCAACTGCCAAGGAGAGGCATTCTTTGTAATGCTGTCCTGACTTATCTGTGAAGAAAATACTGGGTTGGGATTCACCAATCTTGGATACCCATTTGGGTAGGGGGATATTTGGCCTTTTAGAGCCATGAAAGCAGAGAGACACATGGAGCTTGAGACCCACTTTCTGGACCATCTCAGCAATAGCAAGATAGCCTGACCAGTCATATTTTCCCATGGTTTCTTGCTCCACAATTCCCCACCATATAGGGAGCTCAACACCTTCAACTCCTAAGAGCTTCAAAGCTTTTAGGCCAGCTGCAATGGCTCTGGCATGGTTTATTGAATTGCAATCATAAGAAACTGCATCTAGGGGCAGCCCCACAAATAATCTAACACCATCTACCTGCAACATATTATTTTAAGCTTGTCAGATACTTTCTAATGCCTCCAGCTTGACATTATATAACAAAACTAACTGTACTTTTCTACCTAATTTTTGTAACTGCATGAGATTCCAATGAAGTAGAATAATAAATTGTTAAAAAGACAGATGCAGTACCTAGCACTGACATCTAGAATTTAGTAAAGCTCTAGCATGTAAATCCCCTTCAGATACTAACCAAAGAAAAAAAAAAAAAAAAAAAAAAAAACTCATAGCTCCTTTAACAGTGATGATTAGGTTATGCATTATTAAGGAAATTTCCCAGAAAGAATGACAAGGATCAGGATTTATTTTTTTTCCAAAATACCACTTCCAAGTGAAAAAGGAAACCACACAAATTCACCAGATGATAAATTCAAGGATTGACTTCATTATTTACACCAATCATGTAACTGAACAAAATAATTCAGAAATCCTTGTTATTTTTCATGTAATTTCAAGTTTAACAGACAAAAAGTTCAAGTCAAACTAATTAATTGCAAAAAAAATATTAATTAATTAATTAACCGTTTCCTTCAGAACCAAACACAAAATAATATTCCCAATTTCCCCCAGTCTCTCCTAAACCAAACACAGCATAAAAAAACAAAACAGAAAACTCACCGTTTTGGATCTTGTTCCAGGCCCAGAACGCATCTTCTCCTCTCTAACGGGTTCAGTCCGAAGAGCCCTCAAAGTGAAGCTTATCCCAGCCTTCTTCCACCGATTATTCTGACCAAAACTAACTCTATCGCACAAAACCCTGAAAGTCTTCAAATTACAAAGACCCACTTCCCTAGATGCCAAATCGGAGACTCCCAGCTTCGCTTGAGAGCTTCCAATCACCGAAACCTCCATAGCCAACAAGAAGAAGAACAAAAACCGTAATAATCACACCAAAATACTCGCTCACCAAACGAATCGAAAATCTAGTATTTTCAGGATACCCAGATAAGGTTTCCGACTGAATTCGCGGAGAAAATAGTGGGATTCAAGGAAAGGAGAGATTTTGAATATTGCAAATGTAGCTGAGGGCAATATGCATATATAAGGATGAGGAAGCTAAAACACGCTTTTTCTTTTTCCTTTTTCTTTTGCCACCATTAATTAGACCAAAGAAAAACAAAGCTTGCAAAACAGATGCCACGTGTCCACGTGATAGGAGACCAAAGTAGAGCCGCATAATAGTATTGTTGATTTTTTTATATATATAATGAAAAAATATCAAAATATTAAGGACCCCAAACAAATCATCACCGTCATCATCAGTTTAAAATTCTTATAAAATAAGAAACTGAGATAAACTAATTTTACAAGTATAGAATGGTTTACTTATGAGTTAATTTATAAAAAAATATATTAACTTCTGCAATTTTTTTAATTTATATATAAACTAATGTTAATTTATGAGTAAGAAAAATTATTAAAATAGAGTTTTGATAAAATTTAATATTTGACTTTTGTATATGAAAGAAATATTATTAGATAGAATAATATACTTGTATAAAACTTGATAAATTATTTGAGGCTGCATAAAATACTCAAGAAACGCAATAATATTTCTAAATGATTGTGGCCTGTGTCGTAGATTAGAAGGATAATATTAGATGTAGGGCTAACACACGCAGATTAATATATTATTAAGAAACTTCATTATTAATTTGTGGTCCTGAGTCCTGTACTTGGAATGGTAATATGTTTTAAAAAAATACAATATATGATGCTTTGGGACCGACACAGGGACATAAAGGTGTTACATCAGTTATCCAAAACGAATTAATTATGTATGCACTTTTAGCTGTTGATTATATTATTGTCTTAATTAATTTATTTTTGCAAAAAAAAAAAAATGGCAAGAGGGAATTGGTGGGTTGAAAAGTAGGTTGTAACACACAATAGAGAGTCACACAATGAATGATAGGTTGTGGATTGGTATGAAACATAGGGCTATGCTGCGTGTGTGCTGACTCATATATCCTATATTATGTATCATGGTCTATGTGGTGTGGTTTGGAACATGTTGTGTGGGGTCTTCACTTTCAGAATCAGATTCACTTCATTGGTCCATGTTTCAGAATCTGCTTCTGTTTCTGCAGTTCTGGTTTTGGATCTCTCCTCCTGTGACTCAGATCAGTGTGGATAAGAGATAAAATGCTTGCAAGTAGACACAACACAATATCATTTCATTGGTTAAAAAAACATGTACCTTAATATTTTATGTTGTTGTATTTGTTTATTTACATATATTTATATATATTGTGACACAAGTTGAACGAAAATCTTTTACGTGGCCCTTGTAGCTTGCATGCTCCAAATCCTCCTCAGCACCCTATTGATTTTGAATTGTGGATAAGGTGAAGGTGATGAATGATTTACACAACTAGAAACTACTGAGGATAATGGTGATCATAGAGATGTATGATTGCAAGGATCTCTCAGATTGGGTGAGTAGTGATGATAATTTGTGGTGAGGTGTTATTTTATTATAGCAGAATCAGGTTTTCTAGTTATATGATTAAGGAACCAAGCTGTTATTTATTATCCTATTATATAGTTTACACAAACAAAACTAATTTGCATGCATCAAAAAAATTAATTAAATTTATTCAAAAATGTCTTTTTTATAAAATAAAAATATATAGAGTATGATGGTGTTAAAATGTAGATAGTTTATTAGGATTTTATTCTTAATTAAAATTTAAATTAAATCAGTTATCCTACCTCTTTGAATTTTTTTTTTCATGCCGCTTGAAAATAATACTTTATAAATCAATATTTTTTGTTAAGAAAAATATGATTTCTTTTTGTTTTTTCATTTTTATTTTAGTTTGAGGTATCAATTTGCAATTAAAAATATTATTTAATAAAAGAAAGACAAGGAAAAGAGTTATATGATTTGAATAATTTCCAAAATAAATCTGTAGTTTAATCTGTTAGCAAGTATAAATTTGATTCTATTGCAAAATGTTTTATTTTTCCAAATTATGATAATCTATATTTGTGAAACAAATTGTCTTTGTGAAATAAGTGTAATAGAAACAAAAATATCCATGTGTTAGGGAGACACAAATTCCTAAAATAAAACGTACACGATTCATATATATACACACACGCGAATATTAATCGGTGATAGTTGATGAGAAAAAGGCTAAGTTGCTTCTTTTTGGGGTATTTGGCAACAAAATGTTGATGAGGTTTAGTTTGTCTTCTTCTTTTTATTTTATTTCAAAATTTATGACTTTGTGAGGAAGAATTACTTTGAGCCGAAACAATTGAAGAGTGTCTTGTAATTTTCTGACTGCTATGATAAACGTGTTTTTTTTCTTTTTTGTTCGTTATCGGTTCATTGGGTACGAGGGAAAAAAAAAAGGTTTTTAACGAAAGGGGTATTCTTCTAGATTTATTTTATCTCTTCTTTCTTTCTGTCAATTTTACATTATTGAAGTCACGCCCTTTCTCCCAATTTCTTTTTTATTACTTTCTTCTACCTAACTCATATGCTCATGTTTTAAATTTTTTACACATTTTTTTCCATCCCTCTAACTATTTTTCTTAGAATTTAGATTGGGATTAATTTAACTCTAAAAGTTGCTAACCTTTGAGCGTTGCCTTTTTTATTTGTATGCATTATTTTAACTATACTACTGTATATGTGTGTGATTTTAACTATAAGCAGGGGTCATTTTTTTTATATATAAGTAAATATTAAAATGTAATAAAGAAAGTAATACTAGATTGTAATTTAAATAATAATTGTAAAAACACCTTTAGAATGCAGTTGTTTACTTTATCCTACATATGGTATGAGAATTTCATATTAAACATGAAGTTAGATTCGTATCAAAGGTAATGATGAAGTGTTTAATTAAATAAATAGAGAAAAAAGATCAAAAGATGTTAAAAAAAATGTGAAGAGCATGAGATAGACCTTGTTAGAGCAACAGCACAAGAATTAATGCCATTAGAAATCATTCTAAGACAGGTGGCTGAATGGAAAACGTTGTTTGTGAGAATAGAAATAAATCATTGATATGTAAAAACGTTGGTCGAAGAGATTAAAGTTTTGTCTTTGGTTGAAGTAAAAACACAGTGCTATTATAATCATAATAAACTCTTTTCAGTGCAATGAGAACTGCAGTACTAACAACGCAAAATAAAAGGATCTAGACTTTCTTAATGCCTTGTTATGAGTTCTTTTGGTTTTTGACTATGTTTATCCCTTTTATATTCCAATGATTTTCTCACTCTGTTCAAACTCAACTGACTCATATTATTCTTTCTATAAAAGAATTTGAATAAAGATTGTTAAAAAAATATATATAGTTATTATGGATGATACATATGATAAAACGCATGTATGGAGAAAGACGATGAACATTAAAAATCATGTATATTATTTTTATGTAAAAAATATAACCTAAGGTGAAATTCCGAGTCCAAAATTTGTTATGGCATATCCAAAGACTCACTAGTGTGGTGTGATTAATTTGGTTTGATTTTGTTTTGAGTAGCATTACAAGAATTAAACCATATTTTGAGAAAAGTAATCAGAATTGTGAAACATATTTAATTGCTATTATGTTTGATGATATATTTACTTTATGATCGGTTGAGATTGAAAGTAAGATATATTAGATATTTATAACTGATTTGATTCAATGGTATATAATATAATATATTCATCAATTTTGTTAAGATAAATTTTAATATTATTTTTAAAGTTGACTTTAAAACATAGTTTTATCTTACAAAATTAATTTTTATTTAATTTTAATTTTATTTTTAGCTGAAGTGAGATTTTCAAAACATATTTTATAGAACGAAATCTTACAAAATGATTTAAATTAAAATCGTTTTTGAAAATTTTTTCTTTTAAATATTTTCACAAGTCTTTGATATTATCAAAATATATATATATATATAATGCAATTTGAGGAAAAAATTTGTTATACAGAAAATAATTATAATATTATAACGTTTCTAAGTGTTAAATATGAAATCGTTTGACTGTGATTACTCTATTTGATCATTGACAAATTTTATTCTATATGACCAAAATTATGACGATTTTTTTTCCAGGATAATACTGATTAGAAGGATTTTGTGATGAATCTAAATTAACCAATTCCATGAAATGAAAACTAGGTAACCAAGAAATAACAGAAAGAAACAAAAGAAGAAGAAAAGGTCAAGAAACATATATGCAATAGAGCAGAACAGGATTTATGGGATCTGATACCATAACAATGTCCACAATAAAACGCATGCAGGGAACAAGATGATGAACAATGTAAGAAACGAAAAACATGTACATTAAAAGAAACGCTCGACTCAACTGCAAAGCCGAACATAGAAGAAAAACTAAACTTGGCAAATATAAGTATGAATAATATAACACAGTACATTTATAAATGGTATAAATGTAGACTATGAAAATGCACACCATTTAATTAGCTAGAATGTGTTTTAAGTGGTTAAACTTATTCGTACTGTAAAATTGAAAGTCATATAATTTAAAATATGAATTGAACTAAGAACTACGAAAATTTTGAAATATGTTTAAGATCTTTACACTCTACAAAACAGAGTTATTTTTTTAAAGATTGGAAAATCAATATCATACAATTGTTTTCTTAAAAAAGAAAATATCTTACAACCTTTTATAACAATTCTGAATTTAAGATTTTTTAGGTGATTGTTTCAATTTTTTCCTTTTCTAGAGTTTTTATTTCTTGACTTAGGTGTGCATGAGATAAAGTTTCTCAAATGAAGTTAACAGTTCTTACAGAGTTTTAAATTTTGAGTTAAATTGTATATTTTTTTATATTTTTTATGACTTTTTTTTAAACTTTAAAAAGTTAACTATCTTAGTCATGGTGATTAAAATAATTGGATATAGTTTTCTTTTAACGTCTCTAATATCATTTTGTTGTGCATATTCATACTTTTACTGTTGAAATTTTGAAAAACTTTGAATATAATATCACAATAATATAAAATAGTTTGAAGTTCTCATATTTAATTGATTCGTAGAGTGTTGTACAAGTTAGAATTCTTTGTAAGTTTAATTCACACACTCTTTTTAACTTATAACCTATATTTATAAGAAAAAGCTTATAACATAATTGTGAAAGTTTTTCTAATATTAACATATTCTTATATATAAATAACATTTAACCTTGTTATCAAATTAAAACCGATGAAATAAGATATATTAGATTTTTGCAGAAAAAAATACGAAACTTTTAATTTGTGGTGACTAATCTTATTTTATATAAAAATATAAGACAACTAAAGGGTTTTCTCTATAATTCAAGTGCATTTTTGGTTTTATTTTTTATGATTAACATGATAAATTTTAGAATAAATAGATGATAATTAAATTTAATTATAACAATGATATAACTGTTCGTATAATTTTATTATAGATCCATGCGTTTGTCAAATTTAGATCTATCACTTCCTACATATTCATATATTAGATAAATAATTTTAATATTTACCATTCATCAACCCAATATCTCATTAACATAAAATTTGAAATATTTACATTAATTAAAATAAAGTTAATTATCTTACTTATATGAAAAATAAAAATATCAAATCTACAATTTATAAGACTAGACATGCGAATGGTATAATAATAACCAAATGAGTCCTAAACTTGTTTTCCATTAAGTGGTTTTTCTTAAGAGATTAGGTTTTGTTTGTTTCTTTACATTTTTTTACTGATAGAAAAAGTAAACGTATTTTTTTATTCCCATTAAAATATATATAAATATTTATAATTAATTCAATAAAATCTAATTATTTCTAAAAATTATAATTTCAAAAGCTGACAATTTGACAAAAAAAAGAACTTCTATCATACTTGCAATATTAAAAATTACAATTATTTAGACTAAATACATGTTTAACTTGACATTAAACCAAAATAAATATAAATATAGAATTTATATTCAAATGATAACTATTTTAAATATCTTATATTTTTCATATTCAGAATATAAATTCAAGATTTCAAACTTCAAATCAATATTACAAATGAGACTCTAACTATTATCACTAATACTATCTGTTAAGAGAATTCATATTTTAACTATACTTTTTTCTTTTTTACTTATATGCATTATTTTAACTATACTACTTGTAAGCAGGGGTCAATTTTTTATATATAAGTAAATAGTAAAATGTAATAAAGAAAGTAATAATAGATTGTAATTTAAATAATAATTGTAAAAACACCTTTTAAATGCAGTTGTTTACTTTATCCTACATATGGTATGAGAATTTCGTATTAAACATGAAATTAGATTCGTATCAAAAGTAATGATGAAGTGTTTAATTAAATAAATAGAGAAGATAGATCAAAACATGTTTACAGAAAAAGGTGTGAAGAGCGTGAGATAAATGTTGTTAGAGAAACAGCACAAAAATTAAATTAATGCTATTAGAAATCATTTTAAGACACGTTGGGTGGTGAATGGAAAACGTTGTTTGTGAGAATAGAACTAAATCATCGATATGTAAAAACGTTGGATGAAGAGATTAAAGATTTGTCTAGGAAGTAAAAACACAGTGCTATTATAATCATAATAAACTATTTTCAGTGCAATGAGAACTGTAGTACTAACAACGCAAATAGATGCACTATGTTTATCCCTTCATATTCTAAGGATTTCCTCACTTTGTTCGGTTTTATTCTAGAATAAAAAAGGATAAATCTTTTTGAAATTTTTAGAATGGATAAAAAATAAATTTAATTCCTGTTATGAATAAATCGTGCCTTTGTCACAATTTTATTTAAAAAAATTTATACCATCATGACACGATTTTTTATAAATATGAAATTGTGTTATCTTCACACTATATTACTTAATTTAAGTAGATTTTTTCTGAACTGAAATAGTGCTACATCAGCATGATTTCAGTTTAGAAATAATACATTAAAATCGAGTCATCATGACATAATTTTAGTTCAGTAAAAAGTATACCGAAATTATCTCATCAAAATACACTAAAATCGTGCCACCATGACATGATTTTAATTAATCTAAAATTAATCCTCCGCTTAAATTAAGTGATACCAGTTAAATAAAATCGTACCATGATGGCATAATTTATTCACAGTCGAATTAAAACTTTTTTTGCCCATTCTGAGAATTTCAAAAAAAAAATTACCCCGTAATGAAAGAAAAAAAAATCACTTTATTCAAATTCAACTGACCCTTTTTGTTCTTTCTATAAAATTTGATAAAGATTGTTAAAAGAAAATATAGTTATATAAATGATACATATGGTAAAATGCATATAAGGAAAAAAGACGATTGTACTAAGGCCGATAAGAGTTCGAGTAGGAAAAGTTATTTTAAAAATAAATCTAAAGCATGATTAGCAAGGTTAAACACGAACTTATGTCACTAATAAAGCTTGCCAACATGGGCCTATCAATGAGCTTGATGAATAGTTAGCTGACCCAATACCATTCGTATAAATAAGGGACACTCCATAGAGGTATGACTATTGTTCTCTTAATCTTTCACCTTTAACCAATACTAATTTGATCGTTGGAGTGTATTTGCAAGTATTTTTTCCTTTTCAACCAAAAAGAAATATTTGACTTAAAGATTAAACTGAATCTTAAAAATCAATCAAGTATTTATAATCGATTATACAAATATTTTTTTTTAAATAGTTGATATACTCCTTCACTTCAACCTAGTCATTTTACTCGAAATAATGATAAATATGTATATTGTTTTCATGTAAAAAATATAGTAAAATTTTGAGTCCAATATATAAGGTAAAATACAATCCAAGATAAAATTCCAAGTGCAAAATGTGTTATGTGATGTCCAAAGACTAGTGTTCTGATTAATTTGGTTGATTTTATTTTGAGTAACGTTGCCAGAATTGGAAAGCATATTTAACAATTGTTGTACTTGATTGGGAGAGATATTTATTTCTTGATTAGTGTTGCGTTGATGTGTATACGTACCAACATTCATAATGGTATAAATGTTGACTACAAAAATACGCACCATTTAGTTAGGTAGAATTTGTTTTAAGTAGTTAAACTTATTAGTACTATAAAATTGAAAGTCAGATAATTTAAAATATGAATTGAACTAAGAACTAAGAAAATTTTGAAATATGCTTGAGAAGATCTTTACACTCTACAAAACACTGAGTTATTTTTTTAAAGATCGGAAAATCAATATCATAGCATTGTTTTCTGAAAAAAGAAAATCTCTTACAACCTTTTATACAAATTCTGAATTTAAGATTTTTAGGTGATTTTGTTTCAATTTTTTTCTTTTCTATAGTTTTTATTTCTTGACTTAGGTGTGCATGAGATAAATTTTCCCAAATGAAGTTAACAGTTCTTACAAAGTTTAAAATTTTGTGTTCAATTGTATGTTTTTTTATATTTTTATGAATTATTTTAAACTTTAAAAAGTGAACTATCTTAGTCATGGTGATTAAAATAATTGGATATGTTTTTTTTTTTCACGTCTCTAGTATCTTTTTGTTGTGCATATTCATATTTTGATTGTTTTGAAATTTGAAAAACTTAGAATATAATATCACAAGAATATAAAATAGACTGAAGTTCTCATATTTAATTGATTAATAGAGTGTTGTAAAAGTTGTTAGAATTATTGGTAAGTTTAATTCACACACTCTTTTTAACTTAACCTATATTTATAAGAGAAAGCTTATAACATAATTGTGAAAGTTTTTCTGATATTAACATATTCTTATATATAAATAACATTTAACCTTCTTATATCAAATTAAAAGCTATCAAATAAGATATTAGATTTTTGCAGAAAAGAATACGAGACTTTTAATTTGTGGTGAGTAATCTTATTTATAATTGGTAAATAAAAATATAAGACAACTAAAGGGTTTTTTCAATAATTCAAGTATATTTTTGTTTTTATTTTTTATGATTAACATGATAAATTGTAGAATATATAGATGATAATTAAATTTAATTATAACAAAGATATAACTGTTCGTATAATTTTATTATAGATCCTTGCGTTAGTCCAATTTAGATCTATCACTTCCAACATATTCATATATTAGATAAACAATTTTAATATTTACCATTCATCAACCCTATATCTCATTAAGATAAAATTTGAAATATTTACATTAATTAAAATATAGTTAATTATCTTGTTTATATGAAAAATAAAAATATTAATTCTACAATTTGTAAGACTAGACATGCGAATGGTATAATAATAACCAAATGAGTCCTAATCTTGTTTTCCATTAAGTGGTTTTTCTTAAGAGCTCAGGTTTTCTTTGTTTCTTTACAATTTTTTACTGATAGAAAAAGTAAATGTACTTTTTTTATTCGCAATAAATATATATAAATATTTATAATTAATTCAATAAAATCTAACCATTTCTAAAAGTTATAATTTCAAAAGCTGACAATTTGACAAAAAAAAAGGACTTCTATCAATACTTGCAATATTAAAAATTAGAATTATTTAGACTAAATACATGTTTGACTTGACATGAAACCAAATTAAATATAAATATAAAATTTATATATAGAATTTACATTCAAATGATAACTATTTTAAATATCTTCTATTTTTCATATTCAAAATATAAATTCAAGATTTCAAAATTCAAATCAATATTAGAAATGAGACTCTAACTATTATCACTAATACTAACCATAGATATATGTCTATAATAAAAGTTTTGCAATCCAGAAACACCTTGAAAACACTTTATGCTTCCAAAATAAGTGACGATGATTCCGTCACAGAATGGTAAAATGATTAGAAGCATGTATTTTCGAAGACGAGTAGAAAATCATAGAAGTATGACGGAACATTTGCATATAATTGCATATAATATGATTAATAACAACATATTTTGTTTCATCTAAGTAGATAAGTGTGAAGGCATTTTAAACTCAAATGAATTTGATAAAACTAATAGTAATATTTTTATCAGGAATAAGGAATATTTTATTACGTTAAATAAAAAAATAAAATTAAGTAATATTATTTAAAAAAAATCTTTATTATTATGCTCTACTAAAAAGTACTAAAAAATAAAAATAAAATAAAATAATTCATATATCATTGTTTGTTTAAATAATAATTTTTATAAAATATTTCTGCATTATGAATGTTTTATTTTGTGAATTCTAATGGTTCTGGGAAATACGATAAGAAGATTATTAAAAATATTAAATTAATTAATAAGTTTGATTGTTTCGGTTCTTATCGTTTAAAGAGAGTCATATCGGACAAGTGTCCGTGACGTGTAGGACATATAGGTCTTGAGTTGACAACGCAATTCATAGATACAATTCAAATACTGAATCATTCGTGTGAAGGCCTACACATTCCCATCATCTAAAACGTCACTGGACAATGACTTCCACCTCCCCACAAATTTTATTTTATTTTTCTTACTTTGCCTAAAATATTTTAAGCAATGGTAGATACTTAAGATTAAAAATCATTTCAATGTTGTAATTCTAGATAAGAGTTCCTGAAATGAGCGAATTCTAGAATTCTTTTATACATTTTTAAGTGTATCAGTGTTAAATAATTTATAATTCTTTCTCAATCAAGTTCAGAAATAATATTATGAATACCAAGTATAAATAACTTGTGATGATTCATTAATTTATTTTAAACATAAAAAAGAAAATAATAATCTTACAAATTCATGAATTAAGAATTATTTTTATCTATTGCATTAATTAAATATTCATAAATTTTTTCTTCATCTTTCTTATTTAATTCGAAAAACCTCACTTTCCAGTCTCTTACTTTCATCATTTTCATCATTTTTTACTCTCTTGTCCTCATTTTTATTATTTTTCATTCCATTAAATTCATTCCTTAAAACAAAGAAAGACAAAAAGGAATATTAATAAATTCCTTATAAAATATACAATATTGTTTTTTCATTTGCCGCAAATAAAAATATTTAGACAATTTTACTCATCGGATACTAAACTCAGCAGTCTTTGAACATAATTTAAAATATTAGGTCACCACATTATATTAGCCACTGCAAAACCTAAACTGTAGATTTATTTATTCTTTTGTTATCGTTGTCCTTTTACGAATAAGTGATGAGAAGGGATAGTATTGGAGCTGAAAATTTGAGAAAGCAAGGATTTGAACCGTGTTAAGGAGTAATTTGTTTGATTTTTTTTCTTCTGGTTTTCTCACCATATGAATGTTTACGAAGAAGTGGGTTGAAACATATAAAAAAATCAGATTTTGTTTCTTAATAAGGAGGTGGAAGTCCTGGTGGGCTACCCCGTGGAGAGCCCGGTGGGCGACTAGGAGGCCATTCAGGAGGTCCAATTTGAACAGCTTGAGGACTAGGAGGCCGAAAAGGCTCAGAAGCCGGTGGTGGAGGTGGAGCTTGTGGTGGAGCCACTCCAACTGGTGGTGCTTCAGGTGGTGCACCAAAACAGTCTTGTAGCAAGCAGCAACAGCATGCTAAATAGAAACTGTGAAAGCAGCACTCCATTATCAATGCATGCATAGTGAAGTAAGTTAGTAGTGAGATCTGCATGCAAGTGCAATACATTGCTATTGTTTCTCTTAAACTTGTAATTAGGAAGAAAAGAAAAAGAAGGGTATTATTATTATTTAATGTTATTTGTTATTGATGGAGTGTAGGCCTTAATGAAGAGAAACATGTTACCAACCAGGAGGATATGGTACTACAGAGTCCATTGAAGAAGTTGCCAAGAACCGAAGGTGGTCCAGGACATGAACCTTGTTCTTCCGGTCTTCTCATTCTTACCTTGCTACCTGAAGATGAACCAAACACACACAAACCTATTTTACTATTGTTGAGGATGTCACACACTTAAATTCTCGTACAGGATCTTAGACATTCAGCAACTTATATATAGACACAACCAAAAAATTTGATTGGTTGTTGCCATCGTGTTCTTAAAACACCTTAAAGAAAAGGTGGAGTCTACCTGTCACTCAGACACAACTGATATTCAACCTACCCTTTTTCTGTCGTTGGGGGAAGACACGAATCATAAATGGCAACAAATTTTGGCAATGAATGAAAAACTTTTTTGGTATACAAAAGTTAAGAGATGAGCATGATCATTGATCAAACTTGACGTGGAAGGGCAGCTCAAGTCGCCTAGGCACGTTCCTGTGTCTCATCCCACACCAACTCAAATAGTGGGCAATGATTTGACCAAATGAACCCCACATAAAGGGAAGGATGATGAGTTGGGAAAAGGAAAATAAAGCGATTCAAATGAGGAAAAGAAACTAAGACAGTGTCGGTTGTATCTCTAATGTGACACTCTTGATTTCTCTCCATCGAATGGTGCAGTCAATAGTCAATACATCGTAGATAATCCATCACCGCTTCTTTAATATTGCGTAATTTAATCCAACAAACCATTGGCATTGCATTTTTCATAGTATATCAACATAGATTTATTCGAGCTCTCAGAGACTACCATGGACTTTGCTTCATATTTTTAAACATTCTACATTTAAAGGTCAACTCCATCTTACAGGAAGTTTCATCTCATAAAAAAACACAAACTTTAGCAGACAATTAGTCTTCAAAAGGTAGAGAAATTTTATCTGAAAAATAGTCGGTAGAATTACTATTGATTAACAAGCGTATATATAAAAGACAAACTTTACAATTCCTCCAACTAGAACCCATTTAATTCCAATTTTACTTTTAGATTATATACGAGTACCATGTCCATCCAGTGATCCAAATGCAAACGTAATAGATATGATTGATTTTCTGATGTTTCTTCCAAAGCACCACCAACAAAATGGACATATTTTCACTGATACAACAAGAGACCATATCAGTGTTCGTTGTCAAATGAAAGAATCACAATGTTTCTTTTAAGGTAATAAACAAAAATTGTAATAGGGAATTGTATAAAGAAACCCAAAAATCATAAAGAACGCTGTGTATAAGTACTGCACATTTCACAGGCTACTGGAAAGTAGAAAATAAATGAAAAAAAAATTAGGGAGAAATATAAATTGCCGACACTGTTCCAAAACCTATTTATTAGGTGTTCATCTAACCTAATTGAACTTTGATAAGAAAAAAAAAAAATCACGATATACAAGAAAGAGAATAAGCCTCTGATCATTTGAGAAAGGAATGGGAGCAGGAAAATACAATTTGGTTTACCTCCAATGCCAGTGGCTTTAGCAACTGGAGGGCAGACATCAACGTCAGCAAGATTTGCAGCTTCATCATGAATACTTCTAAAAAATGATTGGTGTTATACTAAAGAATATTTCTTTGACTCTTAAAGCATTCTTGTTTTTTTAAGTCCCCCTTTGATGAATTTGATGGTATATGATGGGCATCACTTTCCATGTTTCTTCTTTCTCCTTGGTGCACCCACACCAGAAGGATCTACCAATGGGCCGGACCAAGTTTGGATATTTGCTTTAGGTTGTGAGAAGTTTGTGGAAGTAAATGGAACATCAGGAGGATCAAAAACTGGATCCATGTGATGTGAAGAACCCAGTGGATAGCCTAGAGCTCCATCTTGGTGGGGTGGAGGAAACTTCTCACTCTTGCTCTTAGCATTTGCATGTGTGATCAGCCGCCGTCTCTACAGTAAGAGTTAAACATTAACACAGTTTTATATAAAAGGGAAGCTTGTTCAGTTTTCTTTCACCAGACAAATTTCACTCAAAATAACCTTGTGTATATTCTTCTAAAGATGCAAATAGTATCAGCTGAATAAATTAATAATTTGTGAAAATACTAGCTGGAGAGAAATATGAGCCTTGTCAAACATACATCAATATTTGCTTGCAGTTCAGCATTGGCCTCTGGAACTGGAATTCCCCGTCCAACTCGCTCACGTGGACGAGATTTCTTGACACCATCAACATTAGCTTTACCAGCTGCTCTCAATCTACAAATGACAATGAAATTAAATACTGATTTTTGTGCATTCTATAGCCTTACAAAAATACATATTTTCTGCTCCCTCAAATATCACCAGGCAGAGCAAGTAAAGATGGAGTGTAATTAAAATATGCGTTGAAGTTGTATAGATGCCTAGCAACCTCAGTTAAAGAAAGAACAATGAAGATGGTCAAAACCTAACCAACATGCATGCATTTTTTTGGTAAACTTTCATGAAAATAAGGGGTTTTATCAACTGTTGATGAAATTATTATTTAGAAGCCAAAAGTAATTTAACCGACCTTCTAGCTTCTTCATCCCGTAGCTTTGCATCCATCTCCTTGCTGGGAGGATATTTCGGAAGGCTAGAGGGATCACAGGCATATGGCTTTGTTGTAAAAAACTGCAAAAAGACACCAAATCAGGGTCATTATTTTCAATTACAGAAACACTTTAAGGATCACTAGCACAAATTTATTCGTTTCAAATTATAAACTTTATACAATTGAATTGACAGTACATAGCACTCTAATTATTGCTGTCATTTCCTATGACAAGGAAGCAACCCCCTTTCTAATGCAGTATGGCGATAAAAATAAAAAAACAGTTGTTCGGAGGGTGTCAAAATTCCACTGATTGAAGTCTAGTTTAAGTCAGACATTTGTAGCATGGCCATAGAAGAAAAAAAATGATAAAAGCATAAGAAATGAGGTGACTTTACAACATTTACGCAATTCAATTATTGTCTTACTTCACTATGCAATGCAGCAGTGGCAGTCAATCGTTCATCTGGATCAATTGAGAGAAGGGTGTCAATAAGTGGCAGGGATGATGGAGGAAAATCTTTAAATGTCTCTGCAATACATCGCTTGTATGACTGCTGGGGCTTAAAAATGGTAGCATGTGGCAACTTTGATTTCTTCCAATATTCATCAGAAGGAGAACCGCATAGCTTAAAGATCTTGTGTAGTTGTTCCACCTACAAAGTATGAAGCATGCTAACTATATTAGTAAAATCCTAAGCACAAATATCACAAACAAGTGGCAGAAAATTGAGAAACCTTGGACTACAAAATCTTGCACATAGACTAGTGAACTGAACGCATTGTGCACTCAAAAGATGTAATAACAGACCCTATATAATGTATCCATCATAGAGATTACCTCTGTTCGACCAGGCATAATAGGCTTTCCAGCCAATAATTCAGCAAGAATGCAGCCAGCACTCCAGAGGTCCACTCCTACACTATATTCAGTGGCCCCAAGAAGAAGTTCTGGAGGTCGATACCACAATGTAACCACTCTACTAGTCATAGGGTGCTTGTGATTAGGATCATAGAAGGAAGCTAATCCAAAATCAGCAATCCTAAGAATTCCGTCATTATCAATAAGAAGGTTTGACCCCTTTATATCTCGATGCAGCACATGACGGTTGTGACAGTGCTCCAGTCCAGAAAATAGCTGATGCATGTAACATTTGACCTAAATTACCCAGAAACAAACATATAATAAGGTCCAGCTCAAGTAGTAACTAGAAAATGTAAAAGACTTTTGAATCATGTATTTTAAAACTAAAGATAAACACACCAATACCTGAGATTCTGTGAACTTAATTGCCGGGTTTGTGGCAAGTCCAGCCAGATCATGCACCATGTATTCAAATACAAGATATAAACTGCACGACATTCTAGAAGTCACTAAGCCTTCAAGTTTGATGACATTGGGATGATCTAGACGACGGAGAATCAAAATTTCTCTAGCCATGAACTTCACACTTTCAGGCTCTAAATTGTCAAAACGGACCTTCTTTAGAGCAACAATTTTTCCCGTCAAAGAATCCCTAGCTTTGTAAACATTACTGTATGTACCTTGCCCGATCTGATTGAAAGATAGCAAAATCACCAACAAGAGATTTAATATTTGTCACACAAAAGCCAGGAGAAATAACTTTTACACAATTTGTTAGAAGGTTTTTCAATTTACAAATCCCAACACCCAGAAGAAAAGGATAAACTCCAAATTACTACTTCTGCAGTTGCCCTTGTTGGCATAAAAATAACCAAACAACATCAACCAAAAACCCTTCTTAAGTGCGAAATTCCTCATACTATGTTAAAACAGAAAAGAGAAACACCATAACATGAACACCTCCATTGAAGGAAAAGTGCAATGGAGAACATAAGAGCTCACACACTGTCAAAAATCAAATCCAGACAGCAATACCATATCAGCATTCCCCAAACCATAATTGGCAACAAAAGTAAGTACTGTTGAGTGAGTTCAGGATGTTCTTTACCTTATCAAGCTTCTCAAAGGTGTCAGCTCTCCGAGGCGTCAATCCGTTGATGGCCTCACCAGCAACCTTAGAGAGCCAAGAGGGCCACCCTGCTGCAACCTGCTCACCATGAACATGGTTAGGTGGGTTGCTCAACCTCGGATTCGGCTTCGGCTTCGGCTTCGAAGATCGCCTCCTCTCTCCCCTTGCCCTTGTCCTCTTCTCCTCTCTTCCACCCTCCTTCTCCTTCTCCTTCTCAATGTTCTCATTCTCAACAACCTCTGCTCTACCCACCTCAGCTTTTGCCTCTCTCACTTCCTCTCTCCTCTCCTCCCTCGAAGACTGTCTCCCAAACGCACACCCCATCTCTCAAAATTTCTCATTTACTCCCCCCACTACCACCAGCCACATTTTTCCTCACTTTCTCGCCATCCAAACACCACCCACAACCACTTACCCCTCCAAAACCCTAATCATAAATCTCGAAAAGCTAGACTGTGCAAGCAAACGCTAATTCTAAAGACCCTAACTTTGGCAGACAAAAGCGAGATAGCAATGATTTGGAGACACCCCACAATTTGTGGTGCAGTCAAAGATAACAAAACCACTGTTCCTTTTTCCCCCTTAAGGTGGGTCTTTTTTAAATTTTTCTTTCTCCCTTTGGTACTGTGATATGGAGGAAGATCAAAGTTGAACAGAAACAGTTGAAGTTGAGTCTTACCAGATTCAAAGATCAGTGAAAAGAAAAGAATGTTTTAGAGAGAGAAAGAGAAAAAAAAAAAATGTGAGGGTGGATCTCCCTTCCTTTTCAACTTCTCTCTCATACCCTTGATAGTTTCTGTATTTATTTTGACTCAAAGAAGGACCAAAAGGTTAGTAAAGATCTGTACCTATAATAACCCAGTTATGGGTGAGGTGTGTCAATGTCTCTGTGCCCTAAGTCTTTATTTTTTTTTTTCCCTTCTTTTTAACCCTTTCAGTACTGTGTTTTATCGAGTTGAAGAAGCTTCCATGATAGTGTCCAATCAAAGCAAGACACAAAATTCAGGTTCAAGTACCATGAAGATGTTTGTGTCAATTAATAATTACCTTTGATAGTGGTTAATTAACGATATTTGTTTATTTATTTAATGCATACAGTAAAATATAAAATAAAAATATTATTGGTATAGTTGGAAAACATTGGTGTATGATCAATTGCTAAATAAACTTTGTGTACTTATATTATATCTTATTTTGGTGTCTGTTTTGGTGGTTTATAACTTGGAGGTTTGAACATTGCTTTCAGGAGGAAAATGGGATTGAGAAGTTGGTCAAAATTTATGATAAAATTAAAGGAAGATCAAAGCATGTGCTTAATAATAGTACCAACAAATACTATAATATATTTCTAGCTCCACCACCAATCATTTTTTTCTTTTTTATTTTGATATTAGTACTGTAATCAGAAAGACCTTATCATACAAAATGTAGGTACTTTTTTTTTAAGATAATTTATTTTATATGAAAATGAAAACATCATTAAATTTATTTTTTATATTGTATGGTTTGAATTATAAGACCATTTCTAAACTAAATGTTAATTTTGGATGCTAATTTTTTTTTTCTTTAGCGTGCTTTATTTACTTTTTAATTTTTTTTCAATTCAAGCATATTCGTAAGAACTTATATCTCCAATATAATATATTTTTCTAAATTCTTAAATAAGTATAAAAATACTCACGTTTTTATATTCATAAATAATATATTCATTAAATTATAATTGTTTTATCAGTAAAAAGTATAAAAATTAAGTAATTTGTTTGTACTATTATTTTGAAAGATATTTTTCTAAGAATACCTAAAATAGAAATTAACTACATTGTGAAAATTACCAGAATTACGAAATTATGACGACATTAAATTTTTTTAAATTAATAAAAATTACATAGTAAAGTGGTTTTGATCTGTTCCATTGAATGAAATTGAATCAAACAGATCATTAAAGGTACATAAGACTGACTTTACAGGGAAAAGGTGAATAATAAGAAGAAATTAAAAAATATGTGTGATGACATAATTGGAATAAATTTTACTTATATAGATATTGATGTATAAAATTATATTACAAATTAACATTTAATTTACTCTGTAATGTTACCAATTTGACTAGATGTATAACATTTATAAAGTTATTTTTAACTTGTTTTTATATGATAAATATATTTCTACATTTAAAAAATACTCAAGCTCCCATTTAAAGCTTCTATGCAAATGGACTTAGATGGTTAAAAGAGAACAATATTATTTAAATTGAAACAGTATTAATGTGTATTTAAACTAATGCATTCCTCAGGTTTTCCCCACAGTTAATTTATTGTAGTTTTGATGGTTATTTTTAGTAGATAGAAAGTTCTTGATCACAAAAATATGTTTTTATTTATAAAGAATAAAGATATACATACAGATATACTATTATAAAAGATAAAAAGTATATATATATATATATATATATATATATATATATGTGTGTGTGTGTGTGAAAGATTAAACTACTAATATAAAAAATGTTTCATAAGTAGTAATTTAATATAAAAGTATATTTTATCAATGTATTTCTTAAGTTATAGTTTTAAGTCGGCATAGTTATTTAAAATGAATTTTATTAAATTCTTAATTAAGTAATTAAATATTTTATTAAGACTTTGACACACATATATATATATATATATATATATATATATATATATATATATATATATATATATATATAAAATATGTGTGTGTGAGAGAAATATTAAATATTTTTTTACTAATATAAAATTTGATGTATATATAAATTATGTAAAAAAAAACTTGTAAGTATGAAAAGGACGAGTCAATAAAAATTACTAAATAATATAATATTTAGTAAAAATTATATTGAATTAACTCAATTTTGTTTTTAGAAGTCAACGTCCTATAGATATCTTAAAATAAATTAACCGTTAGGTAATTATTTATTTTATCTGTTATTTTCAAAATTTTAATGTAATATATTTTTTCAATTATACCTTTATACTTTCACTAAGGATTGGAAATTACTTTAAAAAAATAAAACAAAAATATAAAATAAATAATTTATATAAAATTACATTAAAAGTATAAGAATTAAATATTTTCATTTGACTTAGGTGGAAGAACCTTAAACCATTATAGAGTACAAATTTTAAGGATTTACATTTATATGTAATTTAAGTGTTAGCAATTATCCATCTAATTAAACATGTTGTATCATTAAAGTTAATGCGATCTCTTAAGATAACAGATTTGATCAATTCAATGTATACCTTTGAAAGAGTTTAAAGTTTAAACTGAATTGGTATTATTGACAGAAAGTTTGAAAGATTTAATTTCTTAAGAGTGATAAATGCAATTTTTGGGATAACAAAATAAGATATAGTCATTAATAAAAAAAATCTACAATTTTTTAATAGTTTATTATATTTAATTTTTTCTAATGAATAATTAGTGATTTATTTATATTAAAGATACACACCTTACCCTGAAACAACTACATTTTCAGCTCCTAATTAAGATGCAGAAGAAGGTTTAGTGCCAAAAATGTCCAATTTAAAATTTTGACAATAAGAATATGTAATTATAATTTCTTTAATTATTCATCTAATAATCCACCCACCATGAAAATGAAAACTCCTACATCCACCCACCATTGCTTTCAGTAATGTATTTTTCTTTTTTATTAAAAAATAATACGTGTAGCTGTCTCAATTACTAATATGTTCACATGGTCTTATATCTTAATTATTTTATATTAAAACAGTCTTAATTATTTTACAGTAAATATTATAAACTAATAAGAGAAATTGAGTTTTCTGAAGTGTCTTAACTTGGGGTGAAAGAGAAGCAAGATCATGAACTGGTCCCTCACACCAAATTAATGATCCAATTCAATCCTATCTATCAGGATTCTGACAATTATATCATCAAAATCAATCAATGCCTTTGATCTTATCAAATAATTTGACTCCCATGCAGTTGCACCACACGCTAACACTGACACTTCATCACCACCACTCCTTATCTATCTTCGCTGCGCCCCTCACCCTAAACACCACCACCACCGCCATGGCCACCCATTCCCAACCCTCCGACGCTTCCAATTCTCTTCCAATTTCACCGCACCACCTCTTGATCGTCGGTCCAGGCATTCTTGGTCGTTTGGTCGCCCAAATTTGGCGCCAGGTTATCACCGACTTTCGGACTATCTTGATGTTGGTGCAAATATATCCAGTTAACAATAAACTTTCATTTTTGTTGAGTTTAAGAGTAATTTAATGGTCAATTTTGTATTTTCAGATTTTTTTATTAATTTATCTCTGTTCAGAGACTACCATGACAAAATCTTCAAGTTTAGAAAGCAACATGACTGTGTATTATTCTGATATATTCATATGAATGAATACACAATATAACATGTTTATTGAAGCAGGAATTTCCAGGTTGTGAAGTTTATGGACAAACAGTAACCACTAATCATCATGAGGAGTTGTCTAAAATTGGTATTAATCCGTCTTTGGAATGGACCAAAGGCTCCCACAAATTTCCCTATGTCATTTTCTGTGCTCCGCCTTACCAATCCTCAGATTATCTTGGTGATCTTAGGTTAGCAATCTTATCATCGAAATGTAAATTCAACTGAATTATTGTTGTTCATGTTTATGAGTTGTGTTTTTCTTCTGAACTTATGTGGTGGATTGTCTACCAATAAGGCTGGCTGCATCATCCTGGAATGGAGAAGGTTCTTTGTTGTTTACATCAAGCTCTGCTCCTTATGATTGTAATGATAACGGATTGTGTGATGAGGTTGGTCAAAAAATTCTTTGATTGTTGTCCCACACTCTTTTATAGAAGCATAACATTATAGAAGAGAAAAACTAATGCTCTCTCTGACACATTACTTGTTTTCCTCACCTCTACACTCTTAACATTGTAGAAGAGAAATGCTAACATGATCCGTGACACATCATTTGTTTACCCCATCTTCAAATGCACGACATTATATGAGAAAAAATGCTAACACACTCTCTGGCACATCACTTGTTTCCCTCATCTTTAGGTGCATAACATTGTAGAAGAGAAATGCTAACACACTCTGTAAAACTTATAGAGTGCTTTAAGTGAATGTTGATAGAACTCCTTGTTTTCCATGTTTTAGGCATGGGTGCATCAACAATACATCTTGTTCATGAGGTTAGATATTTTTTTTATGTGCAGGACAGTCCAGTGGTGCCTATAGGAAGGAGCCCCAGGACTGATGTCCTTCTAAAAGCTGAAAAAATAGTGCTGGAGTTTGGTGGTTCTGTTTTAAGACTGTCTGGACTTTATATATCCTTTTTAGAATTCTGTTTACCAGGGTTCTAACTATCCATTCATCTAGGTGGTTATTTCTTTGTTATGTTTATGTCTGATGTCTGCTTCCAACCTTGACATAATTTTAAACAAAGTAGATAAAGGTCCACATATTTATTGGTTAGAGAAGGGGATTGTTGAATCTCGCCCTGATCATATCCTGAATCTAATTCACTACGAGGTCAGAATTTCTGTACATCTTATTTTTTTCTGTAAATTAACATGATAGTGGTTTTATTTATTTTAACATACATCGAGTCATTAAGGTATTGAAGTTCATCGTATCTGGTTTACCATCTAAGCCAATGGATGTTTCATTCACGTGCTTTCTCATTTCCCATCACACTTACATCTTTTATTTCAAATTTGCCATTTCACCATGAGACCAATTTGAGTCCCTTAACAAAGTAGAACATTGCATTTTCTTATCTTCTTACGGTCATTCAGTATTCGTTAATATGGAAAGTTGAATAGGTTGTTTAATGTGCCGCTTTCCGAATCAGGATGCAGCTTCCCTCGCAGTTGCAATTTTGAAGAAACAATTTCGTGGGCGGATTTTCTTGGGTTGTGATAATCATCCCTTATCCAGGTTACATTACATGCTATCTATCCCTTGAGTATGCAACTAATATAATGGAGACAGTAATTGCTTCTTCGTATCTGAGATTTGTTCCTCAACCTTGCAATAGCCCTGTGTTAGATTCCAACATGTACTCCTTTCTCTCCCTGACCCTTTCTAAATGTTGTTTTGTCAGGCAAGAAGTGATGGATCTAGTTCACAAAAGTGGGAAATTTACTAAAAAGTTTGAGAAATTTACAGGTACATGAATAACTACTCTTTTTTATTGTAAATGGTTGATTTGAGATTGAAAACCAGTAGTAGATTAACGAACCATAATCTTGCATGAATACAAAAATGGCAGTCATGATGACCTGTTTTTCTAACTATTTTTAGGAGATATGCTATGTCACCACTCATCATTGTGAAAGCATTGTTGAGGCTTTGTATATTTTCTTTGCAGGAACTGATGATCCTCTAGGCAAGAGATTAAACAACTCCAAAACACGCCAGGAAGTAGGGTGGGAGCCAAAGTACTCTAGCTTTGCTCATTTCCTTGAGACCATTTGATTCTTCACTCAGTATTTTCTGATGCCGTTATATACAGATACAATTATCATTTATCAATTTTTACATGGAATTGCATTTTAATTGTAATTTCGTACTTGACAATGAATATTAGCCTTGCTGTTGTGGGGTGATAAAAACACGAGGGAGTGCATTTCCAGATTTAGGCTTTGTTTACATGAAAACTACATTTTAAACGCGTTATATATGTTTTTATATTTAGTGTTTCAAATATGTAGGAACATACTAAAAAATAATTAATTATATTTTTATTTAAGAAAATATTGCTTTTAAAAATTATTTATATAACATGTTCTTTCTTCCCACAACAAAATTTATGCAATACTCAGTGTATAAATTAAAAAATACAAATAATATATGTATATGTAAGTATATATATAAAGTTATAATTACTTAAATTTAAGTATTTATTAAATTTAAGTATTCATTTTTGTATTTGTATATCTTTACATGTTTTTTACTTTCTGCGCTTATAGTACATAATTTTTTATTGTATTCATCGTAAAAATTAAGTTTCATTTTTAAATATTATTTTTAATCACTTGAAAGATGTTAGTTTTGATGGTGTTATGTTGTTAAAATTTTAAATTGGCTAATCTAACTCACTTAAACCAAACATTCTCTACCACTGTAATAAGATTCTACTTATTATTATTATTATTATTATTATTATTATATTCTTTAATTTTAATTTCATCATATTTTAAATTTGTTAAAATATATTTTCTTATAATAAAGTATTTATCTATAAATATTATTATATGCTCCAAACTTTATATTTTACAATTTAACTATTGTAAATGATTTAAATATAAGAATTATTATTTATAAATGACTATTTTTCAATATTATTACATCTTACATTGTATGTGTTACTTTTTTTTCGAAAAGAAATATAATTAATAATAATAGCTACATTAATATTGTGATTTAAAAAAAAAAAAAAGCTTACTCGAATAGTTATTATAAAAAGTAAATAAATTTATTATTTATACCAATTAAAAATAGAGATTTTCTTAACAGATTTTTAATATATCCTTTTACTACTTTTAGTTTTTTCCATCTTTACTTCATTAACTAACTACTATTTACGATAAATTATCCTTAAGGAGTGATATAACGAAAGGTTGAAAATGTTTCTTTTTATAACTATAACAATTAATAAAAAGTTAATTATTTTTATAATTATTACTTTACATACTTTATTAAAACTTTACTCTGTATATTTAGTAATTTTCTTATAAAAATATTTATATCAAAATTTATTTATTATTTTTATTATCATAAAAGAACTAAACATTCAAGCTCCACTGGTAAATAATAATTAGGATCAAACAATATAAAATTATTTTTTTACACATATTTTTTTTAAATTGTACAAAATAAATAAAAAAACTTAAAACTATAATTTTTTATCACACTCATCATCACTTGGTGTAGTTCAAATTAACCAGTTTTTTGTTAAAACTTTATCCTAAACTAAATCAAACCATAGATATATTGGACAGTGGATGCAAGTGGGAAAGCCACATCATCTCATCGGCACCATCCATTTGGATTCTCCTTCGTCTCTAACCAGTCCAGTTTTCCACTTCATTACCAGAGTTAACCACCATCATCACTTTCCTCTCTCCTTCATTCCCCACCTCACAATCCTCTACACTCTATTTTGCACTCTTTTTCTGCTCCTCAATCTCTCTGTCAGCTCCTTAACTTCCAAAATGTCCCTCTGCTACACTTCCAATTTCATCTCACTGAACCATCAAAAAAGCCTTTCCTTTACCTTCTCTTCGGACTCTCCTCGCTTCATCAACCTATTTTCAGTTAAGCATCGGAAGCCACACCACCCCATTAAGTTCACCGCAGAAAGATTCAAACTTGTTGCCTCTCTGACGCCAGCTCCACCCATTGAGACCGCCCCATCAAGTTATAGGAACAAGAGTCCTAAAGATGTTAACGTCTTGGTGGTGGGCTCAACTGGGTACATTGGAAAGTATGTGGTGAGAGAGTTGGTTAAGAGAGGGTTCAACGTCACAGCCATTGCTAGAGAGAGGAGTGGAATTAGGGGCAGTGTTGATAAGGATCAGACGTTGAATCAGTTAAGAGGGGCCAATGTGTGTTTCTCGGATGTGACCGATTTGGATGCTTTGGAAGGGTCTTTGAACAGCTTGGGGAATTCTTTTGATGTCGTGGTGTCATGCCTTGCTAGTAGAAATGGAGGGGTGAAGGACTCTTGGAAGATTGATTATGAGGCAACAAGGAACAGCCTTGTTGCTGGAAGAAAACGAGGGGCTTCACATTTTGTGTTGCTTTCAGCAATATGTGTGCAGAAGCCCCTCCTTGAGTTTCAGCGTGCGAAGTTGAAGTTTGAGGATGAGTTGATGAAGTTAGCTGAGGAGGATGGTGGATTCAGTTATAGCATAGTGAGGCCAACAGCATTTTTTAAGAGTTTGGGGGGTCAGGTAGAGTTGGTGAAGGATGGGAAACCATATGTTATGTTTGGAGATGGGAAACTGTGTGCTTGTAAGCCTATAAGTGAGTCAGATTTGGCTTCTTTTATTGTGGATTGTGTCCTTAGTGAGGAGAAGATTAACAAGGTGTTGCCAATTGGAGGGCCAGGCAAGGCACTGACTCCACTGGAACAAGGGGAGATGTTGTTTAGGCTTGTGGGGAAGGAGCCAAAATTCTTGAAAGTTCCAATAGGAATAATGGATTTTGCCATTGGGGTTCTTGACTTTCTGGTTAAAGTCTTTCCTTCACTGGAAGATGCTGCTGAGTTTGGGAAAATTGGAAGGTACTATGCGGCAGAAAGTATGTTGCTTCTGGATCCTGAGACTGGAGAGTATAGTGCTGAGAAGACACCTAGCTATGGGAATGATACATTGGAAGAGTTTTTTGCTAGGGTTCTCAGGGAGGGCATGGCTGGTCAAGAGCTAGGTGAGCAAACAATATTCTAAGACGGTTGTGGTTAGATGTGTATGAACACAATAAGGCAAATAGAGACACCAGTTTTGTTTCTGTAAATGCATGTATTCTGCTAGAGTCATTGTAATGTTTACAAGTTCAGGCAAATTCAAGTCTCTGGAAATGAATTGTTGAAGATTCATTCTCAAGTTGAATTGCACTATCATTCCCCTGTCAATAAATCGTTTATTGCTTTTGGCAGCTGAGTTTGATGTCCTAAAACCAAGTTCATTTTAGTTTTGCAAGGAACTAGATGAGTACATATGAATGCAGTGTTATATTTCATTAAATATACCACTACATAAATTCGCCATGCCTAATTACTATTGTGACTTGATTGTTCAAAATGAGAACCGTATTTTAAAGCACCTATAACCCATCGAAGTTTCCTGCCAAAAAGACGAATCTGTAAGGATTTTTATATGAGAAAAATATGAAGAAAAAGATGAAATTGATTTTTCCATAAATTAAAATTATCTTGTGTTGAAGTTAACGTGTAGAAGCTCTCTCTTGTATTTTTCCAAAATTTTTATTTTCAAGTCGTGTTTGAGTTAATTTTTTAACTTATGGAAAAGTAAATTTTATTTACTTTTTTTCATACTTTTTTGCACTTTAAGTCCTTAAGGAAAAACTCATCTAAACAGACCGGAAGTGATGAACTCACAAATACTGTCCTATTTAGGTGTCCACATTGTCCTGCTAACTTGTAGTGAATTTCTTCCTTGCATGACATGTTTGGAGTCCATCCAACTCGTATATCAAAGTTCAACAACTGATTTTCAGCATCAGGCTCTCGATGAATGATTTAGTCATGTTTGCCAATTTAGTTGTGCTCTTGCTTTATCTGATTTTCCTGTGCAAAAATGCTCTCAAACTGATGTACTGAAGCAAGCTAGGGGGAGTAGGATTTGCACACCATATTACCTGTGATTGATTGATTAGTGATAAACATTTTTGGATTTTGAGGGAGAAAGATAAATGGATAATTCTTTTCAGCACAATAAAATGATAATACAACTGGGTCCCGGGAGACATCGTTTACATTTCACACACGTGAGAAATCCTAGATGGAATTCATATGAAACTCTCTAAATATGGAGTCTACCAGCATCATTTAGCAAGGCTCGCATGAATTTCATTCAATGACAGATTATGTGAAAAGAATGTTACTGTCATTTTTCACATATGGTCAACACCTTAGAAGAAACACTCAGAAAAATTAAAAGGTATTCACACCAAACTATGAAAATTAACTTGACACACTGATTTGGTGAACAATGTGGCTCTTGACTGTTCCGTATTCCTTCCATCTACTTGGGGACTCGACTGTGAATGGTGAAAGCTGAAAGCCAGATGAGCAGGACAGTCACAACGCTGCCAAACAAAGCCACAGCTATGGAACCAGCAAGATGCCTACAGAACTTGTCGTAGACGTTGCAAACTTTTATCCAAGCCACATGACTGTTTCCCTTTAGACCAATATATGCCACACTTCCTGCTGCTCCTGTTGCTGAGGCTATTATCCCCAGTATTAGCTGTACCAAGTCATGGTGAACAACTTATCATAATTTGTTTATTTTGATTTTGTATGTAAAGCAAGAAAGTTAAGGAGACAAGATGAATAGCAATGTGGAAAGAAAGGTTAATTGATTGATTACTGCATCCAAGAAGATAAAGTGGAGGAGGAACTTCAGTTTGAACTCTGGCTTCTGGATGACAGCAATAGAGGCTAGAGCAGTAACAAGGGCATAAAGGCCAGAGACACTGAATGCAGCCAAAAAATATCTGCATGCATATCGGGGTAAAATTATCAGTAAGTGATCTGTAGAAGACTTTTTTGACAAAAAAAAGAGAGAAGAAAAGGAACAAATAGAATTAGTCTTCATTTACAACAGAAAGAAAAAAATCAAAAAGTATACTCACAAAAAAGAAAGGAAAAAAACTTTGCCCTTTGTACGGCCGTTAATGAAACCATCTGATCAATTAGTTACTTCTGCAATAAAACTCATACTAAGCAAGACCAGTATATTTCATTCTTATTTTAAACTTTGATACTCCTGCACCTCTAGTTATCTCTCAGAACTCAATAATTTAACCAAAAAAGTTCAACAGTGAAGGGAAACTTTTATCTTAAGGTTGGTATGCTTCAATTGCACAGTGATTGTTTATCATCATTGATTCTTCTTTTGTATGAAGATACCTGATATCATATTACAGATAACCAAAAATAGTAATCTGCAAAGAATTTGAATGATTCTAAACTTACACAAAAGCTGGTGAGTACTTGAACTTGGCTGGCTGTGGCACAAGCGTACCTTGGAAGAGCACTAGCTCTGTTTGATCACTGGAGACAATCACTCCAAGTGCCACCACTGATGCGGCCAACAACAGAAATCTGAGGATCACATCAACTTTAGAATAATCCACTCCAGCCGGAAGGGGTGGAGTTGAAGATGATTTGTACTCAATGTCTGTAGAAGCCATGAAGTGGTGCTTATGAGGAAGGTGGCAGGTACTAGTAGTAGACTTAGTGGGAGTAGCAAATTGCAACTGTGAAAGATGCAGAGTGCAGATAGTTGAGCAATGAAATTATCTATTTCCTTATATACACATATAGACTTCACTTTCTGATATAGTTTAATGAGATTGGCTCATACTTTAGCAATGGAATCATGTAACATAGTACAATTTTGGATACGCCTTAACATAAGGTTCACACATTTTTTGGCAGTAGAATTAACTTGCATTACTATTATATGATTATGAATAAGTGTAAATGTGATTGGAAGGTTTTCTTCTGTCTAACTATAGCATGGTTCAATTGTGTCACATGATGTGTTTGTATCACCAAGGCCAAAGAGAATAGATATGTATAAATTGCCACAAATGTTAATCCGTCACTAGTTTGTCCTGTCTTGCATAATTTATCTCTTGTATTTATTCTCTTGCTATTTTGGAGACTATTAGATTAAATTGCACTATGTTCAATTCATGTAAAGCATATAAAAACAATTATTATTAGATTATTTTTTGTCCCCTTTGTCATCTATATAGTATAGGCTATAAGCATAATTGAATAAATCCACGATCGAGGGTGATAATATGCTTACAATTATCAGCACAATTAGAGTATAAAACAAAATTTGACTAGTTAACAGACTCGTATTAATTTTCACTCAAAGTTGAACTAAAATAAAGAAATATATGAAGATAAGAAAAAATGGAGTGAAATGTAAATGGACAATCTTTGAAGTAAAAAATAATATTAAGTTGGTTTTAAATTTATAAAAAAAAAATAAAAAAAAATCAATGTAAACAACATAACCAGAATATTGCTAAGATGGGTTGTTCACATATCTTCTTAACAGCTTCGATGAAAAGTTGAATGTTAGTTTTAACTTCCTTTCAAATGCTTAATAAAACTTTAGTGCTCTGCTTGGAAAATATTCAACACTAACAATGGAGATTATCTTGACTGTACTTGTGTTCTGTCACCTTCCACTTCTGCTTTAAAATAATCTAGGAAAATGGTAAAATAATGTTTAAATATATATTAAAATGAATAAAGCACTTAAAAAAATTATACAGTCATGAATGGTCAATAAGTTTATTATTTTTTAGAATAATTAATTTAAAACAGACATTAATATTTTTTTTTTATATTACACCTTGCAGGCTGCCAATTAATTTAATCTCAACACAGAATCATTTGTGGACTCCAATAGATTGAGTGTGGATAGTGCACATTCTATTGATTCTATTAGGTTTTATAGTTTAGGTGGGTTATAGATTTAGTAGAAGGGTAGGTTTTTAAGAAATAAAAAATATCACTTTGTTTTATCTTTTCATCTAATCCCTTTATCTTGAAATGATATGACCAACCAAGAAAGAGTGATATTTTCAATAGCATCCAGAAACCAATCACACTTTTTCATGAGAACCTAACATGTGTTTGGTATCCCATCTCAATTGTGTGTTAAAAGAACTTCAAACAAGCCTAAAGACTCAAACTATAAATGTTTACTTGGACCTTTTGTATATAAACTTAAAGATATATTATTGGTCTGTTAAAGTGAACAAGAATACAAGAATCACAGTTTTGTTTTTCTTTGTAAATTGAATAGGAAATATAAATCTAATTTTGCCAATCAGCTTTCCATTATTTTTATTTAGGAATGAAAATGAATGAATGAATCTAAGTGGGAGTTTCACTATATTTATTTAAGTACAAATTTATATTTATCCTCTTATATGCATATTATATTATTTGTTTTTTGTCCCACCACAACAGTGGATATACTTGTATATATATTTGGAAGAATTCAAATATTAATTAAATATTTTTTATAAAAATTAATAAATTATAATATAAAAAACATGATATTACTCATTGTTTAATATTAAAAAAATATAGTTGTATAAATCTTAAAATAGAATATTAAATACTAGTTACATAAATGTCTAAATAATAAAAAAAAAAAGTAGACAAATATGTGTAATTGAAATTTAATAACAACAGTGTTATACATAATTGAGGTATAATAAGCATAAAAATATACTAAAAATTCAGTTAATATTATATAAATAAAATAATTAAAGAAAAATACAAAATTATGTATTGAAAGAAGAATTTTCAAATGAAATAAAATAAAAAAGAATAATAATTTTTTAAAATTAGTTAATAAATTAAAACATGATAATACAGGATAAAATATATATATATTCATATTTTCATCTTTGTACTTGTGTATATATATATATATATATATATATATATATATATATATATATATATATATATTTATATATATATATATATATATATATATATATATATATATATATATATATATATATATATATATATATATAGTCATGTATGTGTGTGACTCATTAATACCAAAACAAAAAGTTGAAATAATATGAAAGGAATTTATTTCTCATCCTACACATATTGCATGCTTTAAAAGCCAAATGAATGAACCTTCACTAATTGTGTGCAAGTTAAGCAATAATGATATGCAAATATTAAAAGGGAATATCAATTTTATATTTGGCTTAGATGCTCATAGTCAAAGCTGTAATTAATTTAATCATGAATTTTGGATTTTGTTGCTTAAATTCAAGTGCTCAATCATGTTCACTTCAACCACACAAAGTTTTAATGTTTTTCTTCCATGGTGACCAACACTGATCTGTATATTACAATAAAGTAATCAAATTGTAATTAACTTTGATTAAATTCTTTTGCTAGAGTTGGACTTTGAATAAATCAAATATGTCAAAATTATGGTATAAGATTGCAGTTAATTTAACAGGTTTATTACCCTTGTGAAAATGTGACTAAATCTAAATAGAGAACTAAACAGGTGAATGCATGTATAAATATTTGTATTATCCAATGTGAAAAAAAAAAATTATGCAATCATATAACACAAGTTACAAAGATGATGTAGATTAATTAAATTACAAGATCATGTAATTTTTTTCTAGTAACTGCGTGATTATTAAATAATTTTTAATTTTAAGCATTATATAATTATATGGTCTAGATTTTTTTCCTTTTCTTTTTCTATTGTAAACTCTGTTTCCAATTTATAAGTTCTCTACTTATGGGTCTCTTAATATATTTTCTTGTTCCTTTTCTTTTATTTATTTGAAAAACTTCAATTTTTACATTGATTTTGATTAGAAGTAGTATGAAAATATAATGTGTAAATGAAAAAAAAAATATTTTACAAGTCATTTTATAGAATTTAATTAAAATTTATTTAATTTTCCCAAAAAGTTATTTTAAATAAGAAAATTAAGAAAATAATAATAATTCAACTTTTCTGTAAGCTAAAATTATTTTGAAAAATAGAAAATTATATGAACAGGCATTTATTCTTCAAGTATATACATTGATTTCTTTCTAATTTATATTAATGTGCTTTGGCTTCAAGCTTTGTTGTTGTTCAATTTGTTTGGTTTGGTGAGATACATTATATTATTTATGAAATAAAACTAACAAAATCTAATACTAAAATGTCAAATAATTTAAAATGGAAGAAGTATGAATTAGTTTTAGGCAAAACCCCCGTAACGTCACCGTATAGGCTGCAGTCCCAATTCGACCTAGCCTAGCCACTGGTTCCGTCTTTCAATTGTTGGAAGAGAAAGGAAGAAGAAAGAGTTGTGAAAAATGGGGAGCGAAGAGGAGAAGGGGGAATTCTACCTGAGATACTACGTGGGCCACAAGGGCAAGTTCGGCCACGAATTCCTTGAATTCGAGTTCAGACCCGACGGAAAGCTTCGTTACGCCAACAACTCCAACTACAAAAACGACACCATTATCCGCAAGGAGGTCTACCTCACTCCCGCCGTTTTGCGTGAGTGCCGCCGTATAATCGCCGAGAGCGAGATCATGAAGGAGGACGACAACAACTGGCCCGAACCCGATCGGGTGGGGCGCCAGGAGCTCGAGATTGTCATGGGGAACGAGCACATTTCCTTCACGACTTCCAAGATCGGATCTCTCGTTGACGTTCAATCCAGTGCCGATCCTGAAGGCCTTCGCATCTTCTACTATCTTGTTCAGGTCACTCACATATCCCATTTCCATATCGTTCTGCTACTGCTAGGGTTTTAGTGCAGTTTCTGAAATTCAGTTATAGATATGTGTAGAAAAAAAAAAGTGAATTATCTTCTCCTTTAGGTAACACTAGCTTATGCATGAGCCAATTTGTAAAATCTCTCTGGTTTAGCTTCTTCAAAATCGGACTTTTAAAGCAGAAGTATTTTTTTCTTGTGAGAGTTGCTTGTGCAGAAGTACATCCAAACAGACCTTAAAGGTTTTGTTTGTTTTTTTTATGGGAGGGAGCCTCAAGGATGTTTGCTTGAAGGAAACAAGTTTCTTCCATGCATATGTACATTAGACTCCCCTCCTAATGGAAAAACAAACATGCTATGTGTCTGTTTGGCTGCCTTCAAAAGTCACTTTCTGAAAGTGCAATTGATTAGGCTGTGTCCCTGACAAGCAAACATAAGACTGTCAGAATTTTACCACGGATATGCTTAAAATCTGGGTACATTGCAAGAAAACTGGTATCATGTACAAATTATCGTGCTTTGTTAACAAAACTTGATGGTCATCAGCCTGCCAGTGCGTTTTCATTTCTGCCATGGCCACTTGTGCCCGTGTTAAAGTTGTCATGTGGGATCTTGTTTCTTAGGAAGAGAGCTAACTTTTGAGGTGAAGCCTTATTCCATGTGGTGAAACATGTTTTGAAGGTTCTTTCAAGTTTTTTAATAGCGTGCTTTGGTGACGTTATAGTGGCTAGTAGAGGGGAGCAACCCTTGCTCACTACAGGAGCAACTGCGGTTTAGAGTAGTGGCTTTAACAAACCAAGTAGTGGTGCTATGTGTTGACTCCAGAAAAAGCCCTCTGAACAGATACATTCACATCAGGGCTTTCATGGGCACTATTGTTGGGATTTCAATTTCCTAAACTAATTGTTTTACGAAATCAAAGGAAACAATTTGACTATCTCTAATTGATATGTGCAATCTAAATACAGAAAATATGAAAGCATGGACTGCACAATGCCCGACTCATTAGGATACAATGATATGAACGGAGATTTTGCATATCTTGCTATCCTGCTTCAAACTCATTAAGTTCTTTGATTGTCACTTATGTATAAGCGAAGTGTAATTTTATGTGGAAGCAACTAATATTTATGGCTTCCATTGCTATACTTGCTGCCTCTAACAGTTGTATGATGATAAAATATCAGAGCATCAGTTACCCTTGATGATCCAGTTGGTTTTGCTGAATCCAGAAAGCATTTGAAATCCTGAAATAGTAGAGTAGAGTAACAACTTTTATCTATTCGTTCTTTATTGAGAAAATTTATCATCATTAATCATTCTGGAATGCTGTTCTGGGTCATGGATTGCACTTTGCTTTGTGTCAATTTTACATGTTTAATCGGAGTCAAATGAAGAACGTTTCTATGCCGCTGTCAACTTAAAGTGGTTCAATCAAAAGACAGAAGTCTTATGGTTATGTAATTTGTAGTACTTTAAAGTATTAAATGGTCAACATTGACTTATAAAAGAAGTAAAGATGTCTGGTTATTATGCTGAAGTTCCTTTGGTATTAAATATTAACCTTGGTTTTGAGAAAAAATTGGGTGGTACACTCTCATCCCATGGACCTCTTTTGGGAAGACAGACAGCCACCGCATAACCAGCACGGATGAATTGCTAATATTTCCATTGATTTGGTCTGTAGTAAGTCTTTGAAAGAATTTCTTGGCATTTAGGTTAGAATTAGGACTTCCATCAACATAAATACTTTTCGAGTACAGTTATCTTACCAGATTAAGCTAAAGATCCAATTTGAAAAATAAAACAGATTAAAAACTGAATAGAAATATCAGCCTTTGACTAGGGTCTATGAAAATTAGTAAGATAGTTTTATTAGTGTATAACTCAGTAAAAAAACGAAAATAAACTGACCTGATATAAATCACTATACTTTGGCCTGAATTTTCCCAATGTAGTTAATGTCAGAATTTCAATTCCATAATTCTAAAGTCAATTTAGCTGATATTTGAAAATTCCTTTGTTCTAGTTTTTTACGGATTATGTTTCTAAATGTTTTATGGTGATGCGTGTTCTCCGTGATATGTTATTATTTTGTTTATTCCGTGATCTTTAGTTTCGTGGAGGAGACTCCGGTGAATGATAGCAGCTGCTCATTAATTTGATGCATGCCAGATTTGCCTTTTGTCAACTTGTGCCTTTGGTTTATTCTTTTTATATTTACTGTTTTGCAGGATTTGAAGTGCTTTGTCTTCTCTCTCATTTCTCTTCACTTCAAGATCAAGCCCATATAAGGTGTTTAAAATATTATGCGTTCATCCTCAATGTGTACTTGTGTCACAACCATCACTTTTTTCGAATGGAGTTTGACATCCGATTGAGTGACTTATAATCATGAATATGATTTGGCTCTGTATTGGTGGTTGCATGAACTGCAAATTTTGGATTTGAGGGAGTAACTCTTGTATCAAAGTGTTGATTGGATTGTTTTATGCATGGCTTGGTTATTCTTTCTTTCCCTCGCTTCCACGTTTGGGTAGTAGGAAATGTTACATTTGAAAATACAATGGGATGCATACCTTTTTTTATCAGGATTTATTGGGATGGAAAAAATATTTTGTATACATTTTACTAACTTTTGGGTTGAAATTTACAGATTCTGTTTGAATAAGATTTAAAACTATATTATTTTAAAATCAACATTAACTGAAATTCATTTTTAGAGTTTATTCAAATAATTATCTATCATATTCTTTTTTTCTAAATGGGTTTACGGCAATAAGGTCATCGAATGCAAGGGTCGATCTTATTTTACCTTTTGAGTCATGTCATTTTCTAGATTTCTTTTAATGCAATTATCTTATAAGGCCTATTTATTTATCATTTTTTATTTACATTTTAAAATGAATAATAAGCAGTTTTTTATTCATAATAATAGTTAAGTCTTTCTTTTGTCACATTAACATATTTTAACTATATTTTTTATAAGGTTCAGGTCTTATAACTTCTAGTTTAACTATGATTTCTATATTATAAATGTCTTAGGTAATGTGGTGATGAGACACAGTTGTTTCAATTTAATAGACGATTAGTTGCAAAATTTGTGTTTAAATTAATTAGATAAATTATTTAACATATTGTAGTCAATCATACATGAATTTGATGAAAGAGTAGTGTAGTATTTCTCCTGTGTGGGGACAACCCTGTATATTCCTTAATTTAGTTTCTTCTTAAATGTTGTTATTTGGTCTAATTATAATTTGGTTTGAATTTAATTTAATTTCAAAAAATTAATTTTAAAACTAAAGAGTAATTTTTCACACACAAACACGTTACCTTAGTCGTATTTCTAATAAATATGTATTTAGATTTTTCTAGGGGTATGTGAAATGTAAAAAATGTGGTACATGATCGTTTTAATGTACTTATAAAGATGTCTTATCATAATATGTTCGATTATAATTTGAGTTTTATTTTATTGACGTTGAAACTTGTTCAATTTAATTAACAACATGAGTCTTGTAGTTAAAAAGACTCTTAATTCTTATTTGGGTTTAACATTTCTTTTGAATTTTAATTATAATAATTTTAAATGGGTGGTAGTTTTATTTTAATTAAGATTAAAATTCATATTTAATCAAGAATATGAATGGTAATGATTTAGAATTTGTTTTGAATTTTAATTAATCAATCTTAATTAGATGGTGTCACCAATGACAACACACGTACCTACATATAATTTTAATTGTTTTAACTTTTAATTAAAATTAGGTTAGACTGAATTTATTCATAGAAGAAGGTGAAGAGTTAGTATAGAAAAAAAAAAATCATGACAATCACATTTGTTTAAGATTTTACAATATTACAATTAAAATCTTTAATTACGATGCTCTCTAACTGCTAATATACATAAGAATGTGAAATTTAACCATTTTACACAAGAAAAAAATCGATGATTTATTGATTTCAATTTAACCATTTTAGGGATAAAGCAATCTGAAAATTTAATTAAATGTAAGAAATAATATTATATATTATTAAAAGCAAACACGAAACTCGAGAGTGACTGGAATTTGTGATGGGTGATCTTCATCTACCTCTGCCCATACTCATCAATGAAATATGGTTTGCTTGGAGGACCATCTTCCAATCATAATTTGGCCCACCATTTTTTTGCCTCGTAGTAACTGCCAAAACTTATTGTTGAAAAATTAAAATAAGACTCACAAATGATGTTGTTGGAAAAGAGAAATAACTAAACGGATTGGACAAAATCATGAGTAATACATGTAGTTTGTACCAAGTGTTGTTGCATGGTTCAGTTTTTCATTTGACATCAAAAGAGGTGTTAGGACGTTAGATCCCCATCCCCAGAAGTAACAAGAACCCACAATCTTGCACATACCAATTAAACGAATAACATGCTTACGTTATAATCTATAAACAAGATACATAGCTTGATGAAATAGAAAAAAAAATGAACTTTTTTTTAAGTTTACAAGTCATATCATATATGAACATATATTATATTGGTACATTTAAAGTTTAGGTAGTGCTATTAATATATGGCATTGTTGTTTGAAATAATCAGAGTGGCACACATGGTGTGTGGAACTGTTGTCTTATATTTTAGTAGCAAGATGATGCAAGGTGACGGATGAATATAGTCACCATTCAACAAAGCTTTTCTGATTGATTTGCAGTGCAAGATGGCCATAGGAATCTTGTTGATAATGTTGTCCATTTGATGACACTAAACAAATTGTAGAGTTATAAATGCAGCAATTCAATTCTTGCTATGCTTGGTGACTCCTCCATGCTGTCACAAATGTGCATACTTTTCCACGCCTTAATTGCCATTCCACACAAATTGTATGGGAAAAATGAATGAAACCCTCTTACCCCTTTTATTAGTAACATTACCAACTTCCCTTTTTCCCACTATTTAAACTCACATTGCCCTTTTGCCAACACTTCACCACAAGGGTTCATTTTTGTTTCTAGAATGGATGGTCATAGTAGTAAGGGTAGTTTGAATGTGATGGAAGGGAGTGAGAGCAATGGCAAAGGAGGGTATGGATCAGTAGTGAGAACTTGTGATTTGGTTTTAAGGCTTTTGGCCTTTGTACTCACCCTTGTGGCTGCTGTGGTTATTGGAGCAGATAAACAAACAGCAATTGTGCCAATCAAACTTGTGGAATCTATGCCACCTTTGTATGTTACTGTTGCTGCTAAGTGGCATTATTTGTCTGCCTTTGTGTAAGTTCTCTCATGCCTCACTTTTTTTCTGTCTTCTGTTTTCTTTTTGTTAATCATCATTCCAACAATGCAATTAAACTGGACTTAATGGAGTAGAAAATAAGTAAATATTATTGTTGTTAAAATTTTGGTAATTTTAAAATTTGATTTCTTACTGTCTTAATTGTAGAAGCACCCATATACTGATGTAACAGTGTAATGTTAGCATGAATGTTCTTATATGTTGATTGAAGAGGATAATACTGATATTTGTTTTAAAATTTGTCTGTCAATATCAAAGTTGTGTAGATAAAATAGCAGAGAATCAAATTCATTAAAAAGAAACAGAGAACAAGTTCAAATTTTGAAATTACTAAAAGAGTACAATTGTAAACTACAAATAAAATCTTTTTGAGTAATATGAAATTTAAGACGCTATTTTATTGAAATTGATTTATGTATTCAATACATAAATAAATTCTGTATCGTTTTATTAGTTGTGCAAGATGGTATTTGCAGTAGAAAAGTTGTAATAATATCTAAAACTAAAGAAACGTTCTCTCTATGAATTACAGAAATGACAAAAACACTAAAATACAAATAAAATTGATGGAAGAAAATTGACATTGAAGTTGATTACGTTAGGTGTTTGGTACATTAAAGATGCCCATACTGAAACTGAATTATGTTGAAGATGGAGGAATGAATTAATGAATTGTCATAAAATAATATCCAAAATGTATCTGTCAAAGCATGTTGTGCCCATGAATGATCTTAGAAGTTCTATTTAACCTATGCCATGCTGCATATAGTCTTGCAAACGTCATATTTTTATTTGTATCTATCACATCATTTATTACATTTAAAATTTTCATTATTTTGTATCTTTGCCTCATAAATATGGCAAATGAAATTGACACAAATGTAATGCATATTAGGTACTTTGTGGGGGCAAATGCAATAGCATGTTCATATGCAACATTGTCTCTGTTGTTGAGTGTTGGAAACAGGCTTAAAGGGATGGAGACAGTGATCACTGTGTTTGACACACTAATGGTGGCTTTGCTCTTCTCTAGCAATGGAGCTGCCATTGCAATTGGCCTCCTTGGCTTGCATGGAAATTCACATGTGCATTGGAACAAAGTGTGCAATTTATTTGGCAAATTTTGTGACCAAGTGGCTGCTTCTCTTTTTATATCACTGCTTGGATCAATAGCATTCCTCTTGCTGCTGCTGCTTCCTCATCTTTTTAGACTTACACAAACAACCTAAGATGTCTTCGGGTCTTTACTAAATCAATAAGTTTGGTTAATTACACATCTATAACTTTGCTATATTCCATATGTGAGAATTAATGTTAGTGTGGTGGCACCCCAAGTCATAGATTTCATTGGAATGTGTGTTAGAAACTTATTTAAGAATATTTGATGAGTTTGTGTTGTAGCTTATTAATGCATGTTAGCAAAAGCCTTCTTAATTTTCTATGTTTGTCATTTCAGTATATTACTAATCCATTTTCACTTAATTTTTTCTTTTTTAGAAGTTCTTGTAGAAAAAATTATCCAACAAGTTCTTTATTTGACATTTAAAAAAAAACTATAACCATTAAAAATTAAGGGGAGGGAGCTCCCTAAAAAGCTAATTTTTGACTAAAATGTTCGGCAAAAAATTATAGAAACATAGATATATTCTCTTTTATTTGTTAGGATTTGAAAAAAAAGTGAACCCAATTTAAATGCGTGATTATGATTGTAGATGTGATCCCCAGATAATCCAGACAATAAAAAGATATGACCGAAAAAAAAAATAAAAGCAAACAGGTTAATAAACAATTTTGTTCATGAAAAATAATAGTTTCTTTTCAAAAGATGGTTACATTATTTTAATACATGAAATTATAAGTTTATCCAAAAGTTTATTTTACTTTTGGATTGTAATTGTTTTGAATTATTAGATTTCTATCTGCAGAGTACTAAACTAAACATGCAGAGCAGTAAAAAGAGCATTCAAGATTCATTTGACAGGACAATATCATGGTTCTCATAACATAAGAAAACTAGATTCATTTAACATTGCAGAAGCAACCAAAAATTGTAGTGTTTTCTAATGCAATAATTCTTAACAAAGCTAATCCACTCCATGTAAATCAATTCTGCGCGATTGTGAATTTATGTAAATTAACTCATGGCAGTGTACGTGGAAGAGAATGTTCTTATGGATAAATGAATGGAACTTTTTCTACACAAATCCTCTGTAAAAAAATTGTAGATGAAGCAACATAACAAATCAATCACAAGGAAGGTAATGATTCAAACAATGAAGAAACCATATTGAGATGTGTTGATTAGATTCAGTTCAACAACACAGATAATCCATTCCCCTATATCAATACATCACTAGCAAGCACAATTAATAACACCTCATGATGTCCAAACACATTGCCCTATATACACATTTATATCAGCCCAATTAGTGGCTCATAACATTAACACTAGTCCACTCCAAAATGTGGAGGAAGAATAACCAAGAAAATTTCAGGCCACAATACATCATAATCTTGATGATGAATCAAATGAGGCTCCACAACAATTGAGCCATAAATTTAATTTACTGCCCGGCAAGATTTGTCTCCAAAATCAAAAGAATTTAGTCATTGAGGAAGAACAGGAGGAGCTATAGCACGAGTATTATATGAGTTGCAGTGACCACATTTGTGCCCAATAATGTGGAAGTAAACTTCAGTGGTGTCATTGCAGTCATTACAGAGGATCCAAACCTGCAAATAAAGGTGCATTCATACTTAAAAGGCACGTTTCATACCTAATTTGTAGATTTTCACATAAAGCAATTAAATGCAGATTAATAGAAGTAGCGTGTATTCAACAAGCATTTCTCTGAGTAAAACTCTACCTTTCTGTTCTGATAGTCATCAGGCATGACAGTTGCTTCAATCTAATATAACAAAAAAAGTGAGAAATCATTGTTGTACATATTTCTTCATGTAAATCATTTATAGGGTTAATTGCACATTTATAGGTTAAATTTAACCAACTACCTCTTCATCAATTCTCTTCCATGTCCTAGACATGTCAATTACCGACTTGGAGCATATGGGACAACAATACCTGATCCATATATATTGCCAAGTCAATTCATAGATTAAGCATAGATAATGTTATGTACATCAAATAATACTTGAATAGTTAATTCTCACTTGTCACGCTTTATCATCTCATGGTAACATTCAGCATGCATTGTGTGACCACATCTCATAACAGCAGTGTCTTTCAATGAGTCAAAAAGGTACTATACAAACAAAATGAAGCATGTCAGAAGCCTTTCGTATTTCTAACGACACAAAAGTAAAATTTTCTTATTTGATTGAAAACACAAAACAGTGAAAGAGGGGAACAAAGCACGCACCTCATAACAAATGGGACAATGATGCCTCATGGAGTTCTCCACACACAAATGATTATCACGCAGACCAGTTGAATAGCAAGACCCTGTTAGTATTCAGCAATTGATTTCTTAATGGAAAAAAAAAATTCAGCAACTAATGTGTGATTTGATTATTAGATATGACTCCTGATTCCAAAGGAAACAAAATTCATCAAGATGAACTCAGAGAAAATTATAGCATAAATTAGGCAAACTGTTCGCAAAATTATACGACGCCACAGATCTAAGAGATAACTTTATCATGCATTCTTTCAATGGGGAAACATAACCTTGAACACTTTTGCTTTGAGGGCCCCTTTTGACTCCCTAAATTGGATTTAGGAAATAAGACAATAAGTTCCTTTGCATTAACAAGCACATGAAATAGGAAATAAACTTCAGCATAAACAAAAATAGAGCCAGAAGTCTAGGAAACTCGCATAATGAGAAAAACAAGGTTCCATTCCAACTACAACAATTTTATTTGGAAGCTGTAATGATAAGATAACTTTAGAACCTTAGAAATAGAATCGTAATAAGTAAAGAAATATAGGAAAATACTTCAGAGACCGCAAAGTTAGTCCATACGAAGCAGAGTTCTCGATCTTTTGGTGTCACTTAGAGGCAGATATAATTGTTTTTAATTCCTTCAGATCATAGAATATTCACTTACCATGCAAACTCTACAAATTCCTATTGTTTAATTGTATGAAATGTTTCTTCAGCACCTTACAGAAATAGATAAAGTGGTACCAAGTTCAAGAAAAGCAATGGAAGGAACGAATTGAATATTAACAATTTGAAACAAACAATTTGCAGCACAACTTAGTTTGAGAAGGAAAAGACTACTCTTATACAAAGAGAAACAATGGTGACATGATAATGAAAGCATACCACACTTATTGCAGTGGAAAAAATTCTCACGACCACCAACTCTGTTCCAAAATTCATCACCAAAATTAGTAGCATGTCATAAACTTGGATGACTTAGACATATGGGAGGGTTTATACAAACAAACAGCCAACGCACCTGCATATCCCACAATCATCACAATGAAAATGTTGTTTCCCGGTCTGCATAATGTGTAATAGAAAACACTAGGATTAACAATCACAAGCCAGAGAAGTAAACACCAAATGCCAGATTTCAAACAAGTTCATCTCCACAACACATGAGGAAACCAATGTAAAAGTGAAATCATCGTAGTAATGAGGAAAAAATTAAAAATTTAATCACATACTACAGATTCATTCAGTGACCCCTTACCTCATCATCGAAGAATTTGCAGATGCTGCAAAAATATTCTCCCATCCTGACACCGCAGTTTGTACAAACTTGGGCAACCTTCAAAAATAAGGGAAAACCGCTACCATAAGAAAAAAAAAGAAAAGAAAGAAAAAACATTCAGTTTGTAATCAAACTGGGAATAGGTTTTGGGTACACACTGGCTGCTCTGTATCACAAACTGAACAAACAACCTGAAACGGCATCACAATGCAAAAACCGTATCACCATCATTTCGTGTTAATGGCACAACAACGAAGGCAGTGTGGAAAATGAAAATCAAGTTGGAAAATTACATGTTGAACATCCTGGCGAACGAGTTCGTGAAGATCAAGAGGTTTGCTCAGCATACTCTGATGAGTCAGACCCATGTGAGATAAAAGAAAAAAGAGAATATTTTTGGAAGAAACGCAGAAAAAAAAAACACGAAGGGTAGAACAAGAAATACCGTTGCCTCGTTATGACAATGACGGCAAGAGTAGAGCTCATTGCAACATGGAGCTCGAATCCTGCATCTTCTTCTGTAATGCTTGCACCTACAAAAGCCCACAACATCACCAAAGCAAGAAATCAAAGGAAAAAAACTTAGTCCCTCAGATGTTGTTTGTCCTATATTCTCCTAAAAAATTGATTTTTACTTGGATAACAACAATACAAACATCATCTAAGAAACTGTGTATAGGTTTTATGTGAAATGGTGAGATTCAAAACCCAATGAAAGAAAAAACGAAAAGGGCGTGGAAGAATAAGATGAGGTACCCGTATCCCATCTTCCCAAAATCAAGACGTTCAAGGACAGAACGTTCCATGAGTTTTGGAAAAGAGAGGGGGAAGGGAAGGCTGAGAGGGGAGTTTCTTCAATTGGGAAGATTCAGTTTTTGTTGGTGTTGGTTTTGGTTTGAAAGAAAGAGAAAGAAGGAGCAAGTCATTGCTGTTGTCGTTATTATTACTGTTATGATATGCTGTAGTTTTTTAATGCAAGTAAAAGAAAAAAGAATAAATCTTTGGCTACCAAAAATGGCAAGGAATAATAGAATGTATCAACTTGGGAAGAGAGAGAGGATAAGGTGGTGATGGTGTGAAGGGTTGGCATGGCAGAAGAGAAGATGATGAGTGTCAGCAATAATTAACTGAAAGAAATGTGACCGTTGGATCTACCAATGGGAAGCCAAAGCCAACCAACCATCTGCACCAACAAAACCGTTTTATTCTGTTGTTTTGTGTTGTGTTATGCTGTGTTTCAGTGTCTTTAACAGCAGTTGCAGTACCATGATACAACATCCAACTCAGGTATGAAATGTCAAATTCTTTTATGGAAAAAATTAATTTCTAATAGATCATTATGTCAAATGGATATAAATTTTAAGATGATTATTATAAAAATTACGTATGAAATTAAGTCATTATATATAACTATTTTTTATTGTTGTGGAGGGTCCCGTATTTGATCTTGTTATGTGAAAAAACTTGTTAGATTAGAGATAGCTCCAGTATTATGAATTGAATTAGTCTTTAATCTAGTAAAAAAATTGTGAGAGACTAAAAATATAATAAATAGAGATTTACACCAGAAGAAGATAGTGAGTATAAATTGAAAAACATTTTTCTTAAAAATGAGTTTGAAAAGTTATCTGTTGCTTATTTTTTTTTAAAAATCACTACCAATTAATTGAAAATTGTCATTAATGTAATTTTTGAGATAATTACTGTAAAATTTAACACATTTAAAGATTATTATTACATTAGGAGGTGTTGAGCTTCGAGATTCATGCACCATATGGAGTCTTGATCAAGTGGCTCACATGAATCACCTCATTTATTTATTATTTATTATTATTAAAATTAAGATAATAAGTGTTTCGTTCTGTTCCCAAAATCATTTAATTTTTTAATTAATAAGAATATTGGTTTGAATTTATCAAATATTAATAGAAGTCACCCAAACATCATGATGGACAATAATAAGCATTTCCACCCAAATAAATTTTGCATCGGAACTCGATCATAGATGAAAATAATCCAAGTTCAATGCATTTATACGTAAGCATGTTCTTTCCACGTAAGAAACAAATCTGTCGTAGCTTAGTACCGTAAAGTGTTGGCGAGTGATATCATACATAAGTAGTTTAAACTTTACTTTACGAATCCAATTTTCAAGATAAAGATTCTCGTATAATGAGAAATATATATATATATATATATATATATATATATATATATATTTTTGTGTATATTTATTGAATTTGCTTAATTCCAATTGCAATAGGCATAAGTTAATAATCAAAACTGTTAGAAAAAAAGTAATGAATATTTTTGCCTAACTATTTTCTCTAGATTTTATTGAACCTGGAACCTAAATCGAAGGGCAGTTAAAACGAAAAAGAAAATATAGTTACTGTTTGAAATTTTCAAAATGAGTATAGGATTGAAAAAGATACGTCTTTTTTTAATGTGAGTAAAAAGGAACGTGACTTGCGGGTTAGGCAGAGGTAACCCACAACAATAACTTTTTATTCTTTTTATTATTATTTTCTTAAATAACTTTTTTATTATAATTGTTTACTAGTTATATGGGTTGAATATTTAATTTTTTTAAGTTTATAATTTCAATAAGAATAATCTCTTTATTTCTTAAGAGACTGCTTGGATCAGAAGAATTGAAAAAGGAAAAGGAAGTAATGAGCTTACCCATAACCATCCCTTGTTAATACCATTATAAGGGACTAATTGGGTTGTAAAACTCTATTATGTAACATTTTAAATTGTCAAGTTAATGATAATAGTCTTATCTAACATTCTAAATTGTCAGTTAATGATAATAGTGTAATAGTGTAATCAGTTCATGTTGAGCTTATAAATAAATTTACTCTAAAAAAATACTCACTTAAGTGAACCTTCACTTGATTGATTCTCCACAGTTTATTTTTTAAAAAACTTACTAGAGTCACCTTTGTAGTTCGATTTGACTAACAATAATGTCAAATATAAAAAAAATATGAGAAAATAAATATGTAACAAGATATGAAAGTTAAGAAAACAAGTGTGCAAGAAAATAGAGAAGAGAAGGATGGAGAGGGAAAGACAAAAAAAAAAAAAAAAAAAAAAAAAAAACTATTGTTGAAGAGGGAATATCTGAGTTTAAGGATAAAAAATCAATAAGGTTGATGATATTGTTGATGTTATACATGTTATAGAAGAGAAAATAGCAACAGAAAATGAAAAGGGGGCGAAAAGAATTAATCTGTACACTTTTTCTTAAAATGGAACTTGAAATTCCCTTCAACCCTATAGTCATTTTTGCATAAAGTTTTCTTCGAAAAATTCAAGCACAAAAGGTTGAGTGTAAATTCCAATTTCATATTTTTTTTTTTATCTTTTTTAATCAAATTATCTTACATCCCTTTAAACACTTAATTTCCCATTTTTAGTTTCTTCTTTTCTGTTACTTATCAGATTTCTTGTTACCACATCTCCATAACATGCCACAAAATCAAGTTTTTCAATTTTACACAGACTAACGAATGGAATTCAGCTACTTGTCACATGGAGGAGATTAATCAAATCATACACATAGGGTGGTCAATAACTTCTCCATTATGAGATAATGGTTTTAGATTTATTTATTTATTTTTATTTTTTGCTTTTGTGTATATGGAGGATGTCAGTGTGAAGAAAGAAAAAGGCATAGAAGCGACAAACGTTTCAACACTGAAGCTCAAGAGGAAGATTGAAAGCATTTTAATATCGTTTATGTATTGTGTACATGGGTTGATGACAGCAAATTTAATGGATGATCTTTTGAAAAAAAAAATAATAAATCAGTATGTAACTTGACAATCTTCTACTTAAAGAACCAAAGTTTAAATTAAAATTGTAAGATCATACAAAATTTATATCCATCTATTTTTTACCATCAATTTTAAATTCACAAAGTATACAAATAAATAACATCTAAGTCAAATACCAATTTTTAACATTTATTTACCTCGCAAACTTTTGAGACCAAAATTTGGAATACTCATGAAACAAAGAAGTTGGGTCGAATACAATTTATGATAAATATTTTTTTAGAGAATTTATGAAAACTCTTAAATTAAGCATTTTAATATTTGTTGAAAAAAGAAAAAAAGATTTAGCCATTTATAAAACCCATTAAGCGAAAGAATTTTAAAAAAGAGTATTTTTTATACCAATCATATGAAATTCATATTCAAGACAAAATAGACTCTTCATAACTCTGAATTTTGATACCGAATACGCACTTTTGAAGTAGCGCACATCCATACTCAAGCTTACCATTTTTCCTCTCTCTCTCCCTCCTCGTCATTTTTTAAATTCAATACAAAAAATATCGAAGAACTTTTATTTTGCTTTTAAAACTATTGAAAGTTGTTGATAAAAAAATACTAACTCCAAACAAAATATAAGAGGGAAGAGCCTAATAGACAAAGAAATGCTGAGGAAATAAAATGAAATAGGCCAAAAAAAAAATGTGAATAAAAGTTTAAATAAAGGTGAGAAACAGAAAATAAGTAAAATAAACTTTGGAAACCATAATGGGTAAAAGAATTATCACCCAAATGAGGGTTGAAATCAGTGGAACTTGAAGGTGAAATTATACAATTGTCGGAGTATCAAGAATTATTAATTATATATACAAGGATGCATATATACAAGATTCCAAGACTATACAAACTCCTTCCAGCCCTAGTCAATTTCAATGAACTGTTCAGCTGCGTGGACCGGTAAGAAATATTAAGTATAGTGCCCCACGGCAAACCTCTGGGACCTATCATATGTACGAGATATCCACAGCGAATTCAATCAACATTAATGGGATTTTTCTGATTGTCACTCTGTCCTCTCAATTTGATGAGGGGGGTTGCAGGATCTTTGGATAAGAATATGTTTCCTCTTGAATCTTTGATGCTAGCACTCTGAACATAAGGATCCATAACAATTCTGCATGAACTAGGCTCATCTGATCCCATGTCAACGCCATAATAGACCAAGTGATCAGCAATGCTATTCCCAGTTACCGACCTGCATAAAATAACCAAATCAGCATTGCATCTCAGCACCAAAATTAAGGACAACTTAAATTTTATTCACAGCCATGCAGTGGAAAAAGTTTCATTATACGTTTTCGGCAGCATTATGGCAGAGCAGATATACTAACCTGCTGCAATTCGGATCCTCGCCAGATCCATCACAAATCTTCTCCACGCTGTACACAAGACTACCTAATCCAATGTTATAAAGCCATACCTGCAGTCCTAACTTATCAGGTTCTTGAACAATAAAAACAAATGAAACTGTCGGTTTGCATGCCCCAATGTTAATTGAAATACAGATATGAAAAGTATTTCCAATATTCACAAAAATATCTAATGGCTACCAAAGGACAAACAGCAGATGACGTGGTCGTAACTTTCCACAAACAACACTAATTTAAAAACAATATAACAGGTTTATTATACAAATTTCATCATGCCATGACTTACCTCTCTGGGGAAGTGGTGGTATGTCTTCTGCGGTAAATAATAATAGTATGGTGGCAAATGAGGTACAATATCATGGTCATTTGTGACTCGGACTGTACATGGAACTCGTTCGCTGTAGAGAGATGCAAAAACAGCATTTCCAACACGAGGTTGTCCAAATGTCATAACTTGGACATTTTTTTCATTTCTATTTACCTGTAAGAATGAAAAAGAAAAGTAACTACTCCAACCCAACAAAATAGGGAAAATCTTAAAAATTGAATAAAACTTAAAAAAAGAAAAACACAAACTAAAGTTTGTACTTTGGATACTAATCTGAATAGGTTTCAGGGGATTTAATTATATATATATATATATATATATATATATATATATATATATATATATATATATATATATTTAAAGATATTGATATTCAAGAGCTGATTTGGTTCAATTCCGGCTTTAAAATTGAATTTTGAACTTATCTGACATGCACCAGTTCCAAAATACACAAACCAGATTTAATCAAAAGAACCCATGGACACATTCCCTACATTTACATGACCAATGTGTAATTAATAGAAAACACATCCGCAAATAACTAATTCACAGGCAACATAAAAAAGATGTACTGAACAACAACCTGTCTGTATAATTCCTCATCACAAATAACAAAAATATAGAGAAAAAAATAAAAATCATGAATGCATATCAAAGAGTTAAAACTATGCTTAGATGTGGTTTAATTCCTAGCAATGGGGACTATCCTAAAATTATGACATGAACCAAAAGTTGCATTAATCAGTTTGACCAATCAACCAAATTCTTCAATGTAACCGAATCAGTACAATAGTTTAGCTTGTATTAATCCGCTTGATTAAGTTCAAAAACCACCTAATCCATCAATCACTTAAATGATTTAAGAAAATAACTCCTTTTTGTCAAAATCCTACAGCTAGAAAGTAAAGTTCCCGGAGTAATACAGAATAGAATTCAATTGACTACAGTGTAATTTATCAAAATGCCAAATTTTCAAAAAAGATCAGCTTTACAGTAAAGCCTTCATATAATGGTTTCTCCATAAGCTTTTAGGCTTTTAACTCCTTGTAATATCTTCCACTTGATCTCCTTTCATAAATTATTATAATTAGAGTTTCTGCTGGCCTTCTTCTCACATGACCAAATCAGTACCATCTGATGAAAGATTTTGTCATTTTCTCCTCAAAAGATACTTGCTCCAACATTATTGATCCAAAACATAAATGAATTCACAAGTTTATAAATTAACTACCTGATTGCATCATATAACACTCCACTTTTACCCAAGCCTAGAACCAGCTATATAAATTTTTAAAATTAAAAAAATAAACCAAATATGATATTTCCACAACAAACTCAGATCCCTGCCAAAATTTAGACAATACTGGTGACAAAAATTCAAAGGGGATTGAGACAACAAAAGCTTGGTGTATGGTGGCAAGTAATGCCAAGACAGCTAAATTCTAATTACCGTTAAATCAAGACCACAAAATGAAGCCATTGCCCCTCCCATTGAATGCCCTGTTACTATAATTTGAATATCTCCATAAAACTTCTTTGCTCTTTCTATAGCATCTAAAATTGCAGGACGTAATGTTGTGTTGTGGTATGCAGTGTAAAAACCTCGGTGTACCTGGAAACAGTGATAAAAATATATCAAAACTAACAACAATACGGAGTATTACACAAGGATAACTTTTACACACCATTGCATCTTCCATGCCAGGATAATTTATATCATGCTGCTTCCAATATAAATCTTCAATCCAATTCTGCAAGCTGTATAAAAGTGGTTAAAAGAAATCAGTTCAAAATAACTGTAGTCATCTCAAAACTTTCCCACATATTATGCTCACTTTCCCAAACATAAACGAGACAATATGTAACTTTAGAGACAACAATCTATAATGTAAAAGGTCTCGGACAATATTGGTCAAGTGGATGGCCATCTACAGTATTTCAAAACTAAAGAATGTTGCTACACATAAATATTAAAACAAGATATATTACTTAACCACCTATGCTTTGTTTACTGAAGACACCATTGTGCCAATAAGACATTGCACGTGCAGTAAGTAAATAAATCAAGTTAAATGCATTTTCTTGACTAACAACTACATATGCATCCATGTTTTCATTTCAGCATATATATATATATATATATATATATATATATATATATATATATATATATATATGAGCATTACACAAAATTCACACTTAAAAGCTAAACATCCTTGTTTCTAAAATATAACAGCATCTGTGCCTGGGCATCACATATAGCATTGCACAATTATAGATCCATTTTAATGCTGCCTATACAGTTGTGGGCCCAAAATTCCATAAAAGTAAATTTAATCTGGCAAGAGTCCACCTGTGTTCATTTGTTCCTCTGAATGCAATGATGATGGCATGAGGATCCTCGGCCACTCCAACAAATGCCTACAATGGGTAGTGACAATTATATAAAAACAAAGTATATCAGAACAAAATTTTGGAATATATTTTTTTTACAATGAGACTTCACCCACCTGTAAGCAATGCTCGACATCAACAACTAACTCTATCATGTCAAATCCCTGTTTCCATTTTAAAGATCTTTAGACCAAATATTTTAAACAAACAAACAGATTAGTAGAACACTAGAGCATAAATAATCCAAAGCACCCACGACATAGGTGAACATGTACAGTTTAAATGCTATTCAAATTATCAGCACCTTGGTCAAGTCATCACACCTGGTGCACGTCCAAGTAAAAAGTTCTGTTAAATCAGAGAGGTATACCTGCAAGAAACAAACCTACATCAGTCCTTTATATTTATACAGAATTCCCAAAGCACAATAAACACATTGCCTAATGCGAGTAATGAAACTTCAGATTTAGTACATCGGGCAAGTGAAATGAGCTAAATTCCTTATTATGATACACTACAATAAGTCCGACTTTGACCTATTTTGACCATAGCCTGACCAAGATGGGGAGTATCTCCATCAGTATCGGCACCTCGACTCTTAGTAATGCAAAGCAGATATGAATTCACTGAGTTTGTTTATCACTAAAAGAAAGTAGCTGAATTAAAGCTGTCTCGAATAATTTTGTAATGAATGACAAATCCATATCAGACCTACAATTAAAGCTATAATACATAATACTGGTATAAAACCACTTGAAGAGAGAGAGATGGAGTTGAAACACAAAGTTTAATCAGAATACCAATTCCAAAAGTCATGACTGACCCTCCAAATCCCGTGAAAAGATCCAATACAGGCTAACAATTATGCAGGCATCTAAAAGTTTGAACATGTATAATTCCCATAGAAGTAAAACTCACCGCAGAAGCATATTCCACTAATATTGTAGCAAGAGTATGATTGTATTCGTAAGGATGATTTTTATGTCTAACCTTTAGACCTGCAAATGGAAAGGGAATTGCATAATTACGTTTACAGACGTCAATATTCACAGTACACACAAAACTAAACAATTAAAATGAATTTAAAGATTGCAAAAGGTCGCAACAAAAACAATATCGTAAACCCTACAACAACATTAACACACGAGTCAACTCTTACCTCTGCCATTAGAGAATGCAATCAAACACAAAAAGGTAACCAATATCAACCACCTGGCTTTCCCCATATACTCTGCAATTGAAATACAGAAAAGTAAATTCCCCGTAATCAAAACGACCAATTACTTCAATACCAACGAAAATTGGAGGAATAATTGGGGACATGTTCCGAAAAAACGACACAATTAAGGGGGAAAGTGAATAGTTGAATACATGCGTAAGAGGAGGGCGCGGTGGAACGGGAATCGGAATTGCAAACGCAATAGCTGGGGTGAGTTTTCCGGTGTCAGGGTTTTCTCCAGCGAAAGAGATGAATGACAAGTCAAAGAGTCGTAACAATAATTTGGGTTTAGAGTTAAACAGAATGAGAGAGAAATAGCAAATACGACGCCGCAAGGGTTGATTTCGTCATTTTCGTGTCGTACTGGAACAGTCTGTTATGACTCAGTAGATGAGATTGAATCCATGGATATGGATTTTGGGGGGTAAATGGTTTTAATTTTAAACTGATAACATGATTATCAAACTAATAATAAAATATAATACACTACATTTATCTTATTTTATTTTTCACATGTTCAAAATATCTCATTTCATCATTGTAGTAAATAGGTTATTTGTAGTTCATTATTTCCTTTCATTACTCTGTTTTTTTACAAGCTCTGTTTATTAATTAATTAGTATTATAATGGATGCCATACAAATAAATTACTAATTTTGTGTTTAAATATTATAGATATTTTAATAAATAACTATAAACATAATCTAAAGCAATTTAATTAATATTACGCATAATTCATTCTAAATTTTTATGGTTACAGTGAGAAAAGTAATTGATCAAAATGTAATTTTAATACTACGTATATGATCCATCCAAGGTTTTGTGAGATTAACATGTATTAGTCTTTGCATATACCGTAATTATAACTGAAGTTAAGAATGTTTGTGTCTATCAAGATTTATGCAAATATATATGTATATATATGGATTTTAGTATATAATTAAGAAAATAAAATATAATTAAAAATAAATTTTTTAATATATAATTAAAAAATATAAATTGAATTATCATTTTCCTTCATCTAATAGTTTTATATATTTTAGGAGTCAAAATAAATGTTAATTTAAATACATGACTGATGTTAATAATATCATCTCAATAATTTTAAAGGTGAAACAATAATTAAATTTGTAATAAACATACAATTTTTTTATATTAATATACTTCTCTTACTTTATTCAATATTTTATTTTTTTATTTATTGATTTAAACATAAAATCTCCTTCATTTTCTTAGAAAAAATTATAAAAAAATTAACTAATATTATAGTTACAACTTTTTAATAAAGAAGACCATTCCAGTTAAAAAATGAAAATATAATTATAATTTGTAAAAATATAAAAAAAGTGTTATTGTAATTTACATAATTTTTTAAAGAACAAAAGTTTCACCCCCATTTTTTAACAGACTGGGCCTCGAGTAGTTGGGCCTCATATCAATGGCGGGAAATCTCCCGTTTCCCTTGCATGCGGTAACCGCACATCTACTCTTAATCGAACGGCTACAAACCCAGCAACCACCTACTTTCCCCAATATTGCAACTACACTGGGACTTCAAACTTGGAATCCCTCTTTCAATTTATCTATCTATCTATCAAACCCTTGTTCTCGATTTCGAATCCATGGCGAGACCTTCCAAGCCTCACTCATCTTCGGACGAAGCTCTCTCCAATGCTTCAAGTTCGTCCGAGGAAAAGGAGCTGGTCAACGAACAGATCAACGAAGAGGAAGACGAGGAGGAGCTCGAGGCGGTGGCACGCTCTGCAAGTTCCGACGAGGATGACGATGAAGGTGCCGCTGATAATCCTCCCGATTCTGATGAAGATGTAGCCGGGGATGATGACCAGGTCAAACTCCACTTACTATGTTGTTGTTCGTAGATTATAGTTCTTATTGCTGCTTCATTATTCTTTGTTCACACTCTAATTGCTTTCTAAACTGTTATTTGTATTTGAAGTTGCGTGTTTACTTGTCTTGTGTGTCCGTGAATGCGGTGCATGCTGAAGGCCTAGAGTGAGAGGAACATGCTCGCGAATTTAACTTGCTTTTGCTTGGCTTATATGCGAGTTTTTGGTGAACTAAGACTTTGAGGGTATGCCTAAGCATTTTTTGTCTGACTTCAGGGTGAGGATAATGTTGATCCGGCAATTAGCAAGCGAGAGAAGGCTAGATTAAAGGAAATGCAGAAAATGAAGAAACAGAAAATCCAGGAGATACTGGATGCACAAAACGCGGCCATAGATGCTGACATGGTAAGTCTAGTTCTGTCATAATTGAACTTGTGTTTGTATTATGGTGTTTTGATATGATTGTTAATTAAATGAACTTATAATGCAGAACAATAGAGGAAAGGGGCGTCTGAAGTATCTCTTGCAGCAGACTGAGCTGTTTGCTCATTTTGCCAAAGGTGATCAAACTTCTTCTCAGAAGTCAAGGGGAAGGTACCTTCTAGAATTCATGTGAACTCCATGACAATTACTCCCCCTTTTACATTTGCACTTTTCTGGATTTGATTATATCTGGTTTCTTGGTGACTCTTGGTGACACCATAAATTATATCTTCAAAGTAAGGTAGTCAAAATGGAGAGGGAGAGACTCATAAGTTGTGGGTGGAATCTTAACACAGGTAGTAAGATCTTACTGGACTTATAAATATCACATAAATTCATATGCATGCATATAAAACAGCATAAATAATAAAAGAATAAATCCACTTTAAATAGTTAATCAAACTAAAATCCATTATAAGCATAAGAAAGAAAGCATCTCAAACAAGTCATAAAATAACTAATAAGTCATAACTCATGAGTCATGAAGTCATAAATAACAAAACAAAACAACTTAAATGCCTAATTACTTCAGTAGCCTAAAAAGAATACCGACCATGAAGACAACTGGATGGCTAGAGCCTACATCTCCAACTCTAATATAAATCTTTCAAATTAAAATCAAAAGTCAAGGGATCTTCATCTGCTCCATCTCCTTCATGAAGATCCTCAATAAAATCAACAAGTTTGTTGGAGATCCCACATTGACTATAGATTATCATCTTGGTCTCCAAGCTTGAGCTTGATCAAGTCTTCATCATCATTTGAATTTGGAGTATCATTTTAGCCTTCATTGTCATCCCCTGGATCACCATTTTCCATAATTCACTCCTCATTGAATGGAAAGTCTTCTCACCCAATTTGGAATTAACCATGACAAATGCATCATTAATCTATTCTCTTTGTGTGGACTTAATTAATTCAAATGGAAACATATAAGCAAATACCAGTAAAACAAGTAACTTTTTTAGTTTCAAATGTCAAAATTTTAAAATCGTACCATCTCAAATTCACTCCAATTATGCTCACATTTAGAGGAGCTGCATGTTAAACTGAGCACGTGTATGACAAAAAGTTGAAGTTCTTTATTTTCATCTCCATATGACTGCCACCAAACTGCTAGAGTCTTCTTCCCAATTGCCTCAACAGCCAAGGGATTACCAAACAACTTGTTTTGGTTCTTAAAATCTTCAAGCTGCTTATCAATTGAAAGTTGTTCCTTTGGATCAACCGCCATCTTTTGTATACATTGTAATAGACCAATTTTAACTTCGGTATCAACTTTAAAGTTAGGAACATAGTGCAATTCAGCATTGAGAAAATAGCCTACAGTGTGCAGAGGCCCATGAAACTGGCTGTCCCACCTTTCATCAATAATATTCCATTCACCTTCATAACTCAAAGTAGAACAATAATAAACTAGGTTCAGTGATTCACCTAGCTCTATTAAATTAGAATAATATGCGTAGAAGAATGTGCGTGCTGTTTTCATAATAGAAGAATGTGCGAGAGCAGAGAGGACAAGAGAGGACAAGTACCTGAGGAGGCTGAGGCGAGCCCAAACCATTTTTGTGGATGTTGAGGTCTCAAGGTGTCGAAGGGAGAGCGATTGAAGAAGATACGGGAATTGTTTCGTGCGTTTATGAGTAGTTTATGTAGATGAAAATAGATGACAAAAATAGAACCATTTTCATGCTCACTCAACTTGCACGATCTCACCGTTTTTGTGAGCTAGTATGTCGATCTCACCATTCTGCCATTTCATGATTATGTGTGTTACGGTTTTAGACCGTGAAATCATGTAATTGTGCAATTCCACGAGTAATCTCACAAGTCTGTCTCCATGGCTTCAAAGTTTGATGTTCTTTGAAGGGTATTTATAATATATAATTCTTGTATAGTAGTAGGCTGTCTAGGAATTGTAGAGATAAACTAGCATAAACTAATCAAATAATTGATACCTAGTTAGTTCCAACATTCTCTCTAGGGACTTTTGGTTCGAGGCAGGGTAGGGATTTTGATTAGGGATTATATTTGGCTAAGAGGAGGTGAAGGTTACTTTTATATTCTTGGAATTTCAAATTTCAAAACATATTTAGGGTATTTTAGTCATTATAGTCGAAAGGTTTTAGTCCAAATCCCAGAGAAAAAATTGGATGAGGAAGGGACTGATTTCAGATACGAGCACTAAAGTGTTTAGACTGACTGTGCTGCTTAAAAGGGTTTATCCTAACATTTGATTTGTCTAATAAGGGGTCGCCATGCATCGAAAGTCACCGAGGAAGAGGAAGACGAAGAATACCTTAAAGAAGAAGAAGATGGTGTAGCCAGCACACGTTTGGTGACACAACCATCATGTAAGTGTTCTTTCTTTTTAAATTGTGCTTGCTTGCATGGATTGAAGGCTCTACTTTTTAAATTCTGCTTTTCTACCACAAAATTTTTTCTTTTTGTGTATTCAGTATGCATATTATATAGGGATGTCTCTATAATGGCCTGGTTTGACATATTATTTTTCCCTCTTTTCCTCTATATTATATAGAAATGTAGTTATCATAGTCAGATGGTGGTGCCTAGTGGCTATCATTGATGCTGCAATATCAAGATAGTGGGATGACTGCTATTTTAGAAGCATTTGATTACAAACTTAATAATTTATAGTAGACATATAATCAACACGAAACACGGAACCTAAAGTTAAAGAAATTCACGATAAATAAGTCTCAGTTTACACACACAATCACCATTGATATAGGAGCTATAAGAACGTAGTGATGATTCTAAAAAATGATGAAAAAATTATATAAAATTTAGCAGAACGTGAAGTTGGTGGGAAATCTAAAGATAGAAGAAAAAATAGAACGTGAGAGAAAATCGTCTGATAATGTGTGAAAGAATAGATGTTAAAGCCTAGTTCTTGTGTGGAATATTTTACCCAAAAAAACACTAAAATGTTTCAGGAGGGTAAAACTGTTTTTGAAGCCTATATCATTGCAGCAACTCACACAGGGTCACTCGACACTGCTGTCGTGCTATAGTATTGACCCTATAGGTTAGATATGTGCATTTGTATCATAGTGCTGGATAAGGATGCATTGATTGAATAAACCTCTACAGAAGATATGCCATACATTATACTTTATCTGTGTTCTGGTGCTAGACAACCTCCATTTGTGTCTCTGAATTTCTCATTGGCCTATATGTGCTATATAAATTCATCATGGAATCTTTTTCTTGTGCACCCTTCGTGTTAGATGCTTACGAATTTGTTGCTGACATATTAAATCAACATGTTTTTTGGTTGAGGGAGGTTGCTCGTGTGTCATGAACGTTTATTGCTTGCTTTAATTTATTACAGGCATCCAAGGGAAGATGAGGGATTACCAACTGGCTGGACTAAACTGGCTCATACGATTATATGAGAATGGGATAAATGGAATTCTGGCTGATGAAATGGTATGTGTTTGGTGGGCTTGCAGTTGTGCCAAACTGAATTAACTGATATGCAGTTGCTTTGTCATAAATGATTTGATATCGGATCTTACCCAGAGGAGTAAGACTTGAATGTTGCTGATGAGTTGATTTAAACAAGTCATGACAAATAATTTGATTTGTAGGGGCTTGGTAAAACATTGCAAACCATATCTTTATTGGGTTATTTGCACGAGTTCAGAGGAATAAAAGGCCCTCATATGGTGGTTGCTCCAAAATCTACTCTTGGAAATTGGATGAATGAAATTCGGCGCTTTTGTCCTGTTCTTCGTGCAATTAAGTTTCTTGGCAACCCTGATGAAAGGGTAAGACCATTTTTTCAGGGTTGATTATTTTGGCAAGGGATACAGTTTAGACGTAAATTTACCTGTTTTTCATGGTTTTGTCTTTGCTGCAGAGACATATAAGAGAGGAACTTCTGGTTGCTGGGAAGTTTGATGTCTGTGTCACAAGTTTTGAAATGGCAATCAAGGAGAAGTCTGTGTTGCGTCGATTTAGTTGGCGCTACATAATTATTGATGAAGCTCATCGAATCAAGAATGAGAATTCCTTACTTTCGAAAACAATGAGACTCTACAGTACAAACTATCGCCTCCTTATTACTGGCACACCACTTCAGGTATTACTTGTATTATCTGCAACATTCTAGTCATTTGAAGAACTGTTTTTTGTTGTTGTCATTTTTGTTTAATTTTTGGTCTGTAGAGACTCTTGACATGGAGGTGGTGTGATGCTAGTTTTTTCAAAATAATTGTAATTAGTATGATCTCATTTGTATCCTGTTGTAATTTCAGTAAGCTTCAAGTAAAGAAACTGTTAGTTGTGATGGAAGGTTGGGCTGCATTGTTGAAATTCTAAATTTGTGTTTTTGTAGTTGTGGAGGGGAGTGAATGACATCAGTCGTGGAAATTGCTAGTAGAGTAACGAAAGAATATTTAAAATATAATTTGCTATTCATCTGGGAAACCTTTAATGCATGATATGTAGCAAAATTTCATTAGAGATGGTGCATTGGGCATTATGTGTTCTGATAAGAGTTTTTGTTAACAGTCAATTAAGATTGATTTAAACTGATTGAAGAGTTAGATGGTTCACAACTTTGAATTGGTTAAAACTTTAGTGCTGTTCTTTGGTGTTGTTGGTTTTCAACTGTCTAGAAGCTTAGATTTCTTAAGTATATACTTATTTTTGCTTTGTTTTGAAATTTGTCTCTTCTTTTTGCTTGTATGTTTCGTCAAATATTTGTTGGTGCTTATTATCTCTTTTAATGGTACAGAATAATCTTCATGAACTCTGGTCTCTTCTCAACTTTCTTCTGCCCGAAATTTTTAGTTCTGCTGAAACTTTTGATGAATGGTTTCAAATCTCTGGTGAGAATGACCAACAGGAGGTTGTTCAACAATTACACAAGGTTAATTACAGAACCTTCTGTTTATTGTTGAAAGTCCTTAATGTTAATCTGGTAAATAATTGACATTTTCATTTCCTATGTATATTAAGGTCCTTCGGCCATTTCTCCTTCGAAGGTTGAAATCAGATGTTGAGAAAGGGTTGCCACCTAAAAAGGAAACTATTCTTAAAGTAGGCATGTCCCAGATGCAGAAACAGTATTATAGAGCATTACTTCAGAAGGATCTGGAGGTTGTAAATGCTGGTGGTGAACGGAAACGCCTCCTGAACATAGCTATGCAACTACGCAAATGTTGTAATCATCCATATCTTTTCCAAGGTGCTGAACCGGGCCCTCCCTACACAACAGGAGATCATCTCATTACAAATGCTGGTAATCCCCTACTTGTATTAAGAGAGTGCTGAAGTTCTTTTTTAGGTTGATCAATAAAATTTGATGTTGTAAAAAATTGTTGCCAGGTAAAATGGTTCTTTTGGATAAGTTACTTCCTAAATTGAAAGAGCGTGATTCCAGGGTCCTTATATTTTCTCAGGTCCGTTCTTTTTTCTATCGGAATGGGATTCTTGTTGCTGATGGTTGTGAATGTTTTACATTCTGCAATCTGTTTTTCCTTGCTCTCACGTATTCCCCACCTTTCAAATTTTTGACTGTCCCTAATTTTTTGCTTTTCTCCTCAGATGACAAGGCTGCTAGACATACTTGAAGATTATTTAATGTTTCGTGGATATCAATATTGTCGCATTGATGGAAATACTGGTGGGGATGATCGAGATGCTTCCATTGATGCTTTCAACAAGCCAGGAAGTGAGAAATTTGTCTTCCTATTATCTACTCGCGCTGGAGGTCTTGGTATTAATCTTGCTACTGCTGATGTTGTCATTCTGTATGACAGTGACTGGTCAGTATTTCAAATAGTCATGGACACAGCCATCTGATTTGTGTCTGTACCTAAAATTCCTTTTTACACGGCTGGTGGTTTACAACAGGAACCCACAAGTTGACTTGCAGGCTCAGGATCGTGCCCATAGGATTGGTCAAAAGAAGGAAGTTCAAGTTTTCCGTTTTTGTACTGAGGTTAGCAATTTTAAACTTTATTTTACTTTTTCAATTCGTTATTCACTCTATTTGTTAGCATCTCATCTCCTCATGATAATGGTACAGTATACAATTGAAGAAAAAGTCATTGAAAGAGCCTACAAAAAGCTGGCACTGGATGCTTTGGTGATTCAGCAAGGGAGATTAGCTGAGCAGAAGAGTAAGGATTTGATGGATGGTTTTTCTTGTTTCTTTGCTTCAAGATGTATGGATTGTCTAATATGATTTCACTGGCTTTCGTGTGCAGCGGTAAATAAAGATGAGTTGCTTCAAATGGTTAGATTTGGGGCTGAAATGGTTTTCAGTTCCAAGGATAGTACAATTACAGATGAGGATATTGATAGAATCATTGCTAAAGGAGAGGAGGCAACTGCTGAGCTTGATGCCAAGATGAAGAAATTTACTGAAGATGCCATCAAATTTAAGATGGATGACAGTACGTACCTACAACTACCTGATCTATAAGCTTAAAATACAATATTCACACAATCTTTCTGCTGTTTGTAGTTGAGTTACTAATACTGATGCTTTCTTTTTATAGCTGCTGAGTTATATGATTTTGATGATGAGAAGGTAAAGATCACACCTTTTTTTAACTTCGACAACTTTTTATTGCTCTGTATCAACCTTCTCTCCCCTTCCCCCTTATCTATTCAACTGACATTGGCGTATCAATTTCCTTTTGTGTAAAGGATGAGAACAGATTTGATATTAAAAAAATTGTTAGTGAGAACTGGATTGAACCACCAAAAAGGGAGCGGAAGCGCAAGTAAGCATTTCACTTTACATTCTGTACATCCTTGGTGATTTGATATTTTGTTTTTATGACATGGTGTGCTGGTTCTCTTTTTATGGGGTTTCTTTCTCAAAGCTACTCAGAGTCTGAATACTTCAAGCAAACAATGCGTCAAGGTGGTCCTACGAAACCAAAAGAGCCCCGTATTCCTAGGATGCCGCAGTTGTAAGCTTCTACACTTTCATTTTTTTTTCCTAACATAACACTTATGTTATGTGCTTACAGATATTTTTCTTCTTTGACCTTCAGGCATGATTTCCAGTTTTTCAACACACAGAGGTTGAGTGAGCTGTATGAAAAGGAAGTTCGCTATCTCATGGTAGGTTTTAGGCAAAATGAATTTTCTTGTTCACATTTTTTGGTTTCAAGTTTAGCTCAATGAGTTGGTATTTTTTGTTCCATTATTATTTTAATAATTTCAGCAAGCACACCAGAAGAATCAGATAAAGGACTCAATAGATGTTGATGAACCTGAAGGTACGTGGTCACTCTCCAGACTAATACTTCGACTCCTCCTTTCTACATTTGTGTCATTAATTTTAATTGTGATGAAATGAATGTTTAGAGGTGGGAGATCCATTGACCGCCGAAGAGTTGGAGGAAAAGGAGCGGTTGCTAGAAGAGGTGAAAAATTTCCCCCTTTTTGCAAACTAAGCTTTCATGGGTACTCTTTCTCTAACATTGGTATTTTGTTTATATAGGGATTTTCATCTTGGAGCCGGAGGGATTTTAATACTTTCATTAGGGCCTGTGAAAAATATGGCAGAAATGATATAAAAAGTATTGCTTCTGAGATGGAAGGAAAAACTGAGGAGGAAGTTGAGAGATATGCAAAGGTCTTCAAAGAAAGATACAAGGAATTAAATGGTATGTTACATTACAGCCAATGTTGCTATGGAAAAATCTTTGTTAAATATTTTAGTGTGGAAATCAGTTTTGCTTGTTTCATATACCAGCTATTTGAGTGATTGATATTTTTATTTTGACTTATTTTATGCCTTGTGGTAAAATGTAGCACATTTCTGTATTGATATTCACATAGGGAGATAACACTTTGTTGTTGTGTGTAGTCATTGATGTATCAATTTTAGCTGGAAATTTGTTTCTGTGTAGAATGTAAACTAATTTGTGCATTTTGAATAACTGCAGACTATGACAGAATTATTAAAAACATTGAAAGGGGGGAGGCAAGGATTTCTCGGAAAGATGAGATCATGAAAGCTATTGGGAAAAAGTTGGACCGCTACAAGAATCCTTGGCTAGAGTTAAAGATACAGTATGGGCAAAACAAAGGGAAGTTGTACAATGAAGAGTGTGACAGATTTATGGTACACATTTTTTGTCTTTCAATTTTCTTTCTAGGTCTAACTCCACCATCCTTCTATGGGTTTCTAAGAAAGTTATTTTGCTGTAAATTTACAGATATGCATGGTTCACAAACTTGGATATGGGAATTGGGATGAGTTAAAGGCGGCATTTCGAACTTCACCCTTGTTTCGATTTGATTGGTTTGTTAAGTCTCGCACAACTCAGGAACTGGCAAGAAGGTGTGACACCCTCATTCGTCTGGTAGAAAAGGAAAATCAAGAATATGATGAGAGGGAGAGACAAGCTCGCAAAGAGAAGAAACTTGCTAAAGTTAGTTTTCTTCATAGTGTGTGTAAATAGTATAGAATTCAATATTAATTTTTGTCATACTCAAATTTAACAAATCTTGCAGAACATGACCCCATCAAAACGTGCTTTGGCAAGACAGACAGAGAGTCCTTCTTTGAAGAAGCGGAAGCAGTTAACCATGGATGACTACGCAAGCACGGTATGCATTCTTTCTAAGAGTTATGTTCCTTCTTGGATTACATAGAAGGTTTTTGCATTGCTTTTATTGAAGCAGATCATACTGTTGTGGCAGGGGAAGAGAAGAAAATAAATGGACTTGTGCTCTCTATATTGAATGGGATAAGTAAAGGGTTGTTGGGTTTTGAAGGATGTGACCCATACATGACAATTGGCGGCTTGCCTTCCATAGGTCGTGCTACAGCCTCTTTTTGATTTATGTAGGCTCCAAATATCACTTGTATGGCTAGTTAGATAATACCATGTAGAAATCGAATGTTGTAAGAATGTAAGTATGTAAAATCTACAATCAAATCCTTAGATTTGAACAACTAGTTCAATGAAATATATGTAAATCTGTATTTGGAAATCTGTATTTTCAACCGGAAAGCTTCGATTTGATTTCAAAATTTTATCTTTAGATGTAGTAGACAACCAAGCAACAATACGATACAAAATCAAAATTTCTACACATGATTAATTTTATGATTTGGTTCGTAAGAGTTAAACACGGGGAAACGTAATGTTCTTGAAAAGCCCTAGAAATGTTCACGGACCTTTCAGCTTCAGGTGATAATGCCGATGCTTCAACGGTGGCCAAAGCTTTGCAATGACGAGACTCATTATCGGCAAGAAATTCGCTGCATACATATTGAAATCCAGAGGCAAGGATAAAGTAAATCATTTCTTATCATTAGAATATCGTATTTAAAAGGATATAATTTGTTTCCTCTTGATCTATTTTGTTTGATCGAGATTGTCATTCTCTCAATAGCTTAACATTTACCCTTTTTGTTTATTTGAGTATAGGTGGGTGGGAATTTTTTTTTCACGAGTTATCGCAACCACACTGTTAGCTGTGAATTTGCTTGAATAAGAAGTTAATTGTATTTTTCGGTCGAAAATATGTCTAGATGAAATTAATATTCTGCATAAAACATAATTTGTCATGAAAATTACTTGTTTTGTAATTAGTTTTTCACCCAAGTCTTTTTACTTTGACTATGATAGTTTACAATAGTAATATTCAATTTTTTATTATATTTGCGACGATTACTTTTAGCCCAGAAAACGTTATTATAAAACTTATATAATAATAGATGATACCATTCTTTTAATTATACACATAATTTTAAAGCATGTTAAAAAATCAACATAATATTTACAATAATGGCAGGAGTTCCATGCTACCATGTTACTAATTACTAGAATTCTATTAAAAACCGGTATAGCTTTTCCTTAAAGGAAAAAAAAAACGTATATTAACAGCTCTTTAGACAGCCTGCAAAATCTGACAACAGTTGATTAATTGCATGTGGATAAGAATAATGGTTTAACCAGTTTATATTGGGTTGTTTACAAGTCTGGAGGTTTGCAAGAGATGGAGATAATAAAAGAGTGAAGTGGAAAACAATTTTTTTTGTGGTATAAGCCGAAAACATAGACTCAGACATACAACAGACAGTGTAGGAGAACATCATGTGACAGCAATCCACTAAGCTCCCCCCATCATACAATACAAGCAAATAAGGGGCCAAAAATTAGAAGCTCCTTTGCTGCCCTAGGCAACATGAACCTAGAAATCGTTAGTACATAGACATGGCTGTTGAATTCACATTCTGCACCATCATCATTACATTAAATACCCCAATCCACACTAACTTCTCCCCCAACCCCTATTTTTGTACTTTTTTTTTTTTTTCTTTTTTTTCAACTGTGTACTGTTTTCCTTCACATGATAATGACTAACAAACTACCAGAATGACGTGGGAGAACAGTCCAAGTTGGATCCAAGACAACCAACACAGTCTATCTTCTGACTCAACCATACATGATGAACAGCAAGTTGGTTGGTGTTCAGGTGTCTGTTCAGTCATTTGTAGCATCAAAGCTACCCATAGCATTTGCTTTCTTCTTCTCTCTCCAATTCTCGCCCCAGACCTTTGCTTCCGCCACTGCACGCTCTCGGTCCAGGTCGCGGTTCCATGGAGTCTCTCTAGCTCTTGCAGTATTTACAGGGCTGTCTCTCTGAGACTCCTGCCTCTCATAATCATCCAATCCCCATTTCCTCCCTGAGCCACCACTGGTGTCCACCCTGCCTAACTCAGTCCCGCTGCTCGGATCCCTGCTGTCTCTCTTCCTGAAGTCCGGAGAGTTTCGGTGCGTGGAAGGGGAGCCGAGGCGACGATCCGGGCTGTCCACGCCGTCTGCCAGGCTCCTTCTGTCATCCCTCATCCTAGGTGTTGAGGGGCCAACCCTGTTGGATTGATTGGCTGCATTTGGATCATATGTCTGTGAAGCCAGATATGTGAGAGCAGTCACCACATCCCCAATCAGAGGCCTTGTAGCAGCTTGCTCCTGCAGACACATTGCAGCAACTGCAAGTGCTTGATACAGTCCTCGCATCGGGTAACGGCCTTGAAGTAGAGGGTCAGCCATTTTGGGGAACTTCCTACGGTCCTTGAAGAGAGGCCGCGCCTACAAAGTTCCATTTCCCAAGAATATGAAGACAAATGATTGTAAATTTGTTGTGTTAATTTAGGAGTGAATAAAATGTGAACATACAAACTGAATTGCATCATGTAAGACTTGGAAGAAATGATAACAGCACACTACTTATTATTCACTGATATTTATTGGAAATTAAAAAAATTGGTGGGTCTTCTCATTTAGTGATCTCCATTCATGATTTTTGTAGTTTTCAATAAACTTTTACCAACAGCAGAGTTCATCAAAAAGAAGGGTGGTAGAGAGTGTTGTTGGCATTTCTTATGGCCTAAAATCACAAGGATGGTAAGATGTGAATACTTACCCATGCAACAAGATTGTGCTCTCCATGTGCACGCGTGTTGTCAATAGCCTTGCGCCCAGTAATAAGTTCAAGGAAGACAACTCCAAAACTGTAGACATCAGATTTCAGAGTTAGTTGACCAGTCATAGCATATTCTGGGGCACAATAGCCGTATGTTCCCATTACTCGTGTGGATACATGAGTCTTGTCACCAACTGGACCCAGTTTTGCCAGCCCAAAATCTGATAACTTGGGATGGTAACCCTCGTCTAGGAGAATGTTGGATGATTTTAAGTCTCTATATATCACTGGCGGATTTGCCTTGTCATGCAAGTATTCCAATCCCTTTGCAGCTCCAGCTGCTATTTTCATTCTGGTGTTCCAATCCAGAGGCTCCTTGTCAGGAGGAAGATCTGAAAAGGGAGTCAGAGTAAGAAATTTCTCCACTGCATAGGTTTAGGATGAAAACTTATTTGGATTAATTTCTAATAACGACATACAACTTAAAGCAGTATCTATTGATGATGCAAACCAACAATGTAATGGGATTCTGAAGAACTTATCAAATGGTCTGTTCATCACGGACGACAGTGTTTGTAATAGATTAAGAGGATTATAGCATATTGGCACCTATCCAGCTAGCCAGTTCAGATTTAAATCATCGCATTTGCAGTTGCAACATAACCAGTAAGAATTAAGTCAAACGAGTAGCAACATCTAAAAAGCAATACAGGAGAAAAAGACAGTTTTATTTTAAATTCAAATAGAAAGCTCAATTGTTACTTTTAAGATTGTAATTAAATAGATGAAATGAAAAGTCTCAAGCGACATAAAACTTTCAGATCTGGAATCAAATTTTACTAGAAAACAGCTAATATCAACAAAATCATTGAAGACAAATGGATTCATAGCAGGTCTTATCTTAAATCACATTTACAAGCTTAGCTGATCCCGAAGTGCCACTAACATGGGTGTTGAAGTTTTTGGCAGAGTTTATTTGAAGATCTCAAACGAGCCCCCTCCCCCTCTCTACATATATACAAACCTGTTAACTTACCATTACTTAATGCCAGTTTTACTTCAAGTCAATTTTTCACGGATAAAGTTGCCACTTTAGATTATGCTGATAAAAAAATCCAACTATTTACGCCAAAGTGTTATAAAAACCTTCTGCACACATTACTCTTCGAGCATTGTAGAGAGTTGACATGTATTTACTTGAGTAGTTGTGAATGATCTGAATGACATTATTACATCTCAATGTTCATCAGTTAGGTCAACGAGAAGCATCCTTTATAATGTTATTTGATATGCTAAATTTTCGTCGGTGGCATTCATCCCAAACCATAATTGCCAAATCTAAACTTTTCACAAAATAGATTTTATATCAAATCCTTTTCCTAAGATTCGTTAGATTCAGCTTCCTAATGTCAGCTTGTTACTGTTAGCTTATATCAATTAGTGTGATCCACTGTAGTAGAGAATCCTAATCATGCTAACTGTACCTCAGTTACAAGTGTTTTGTTAGCTTCTTACATTCTCTGAATATCGGATTGTATTAGTTACACAGTACTTAATTTAGTAGTATAAAACAGAAGATGCTGATAAAGCTGCAGAAATTTGCATGTGGTACTCCGCACTAACAGTGTAGACGTGACCTAATTCTAATCTTTTATGGAGTATACATGAACATTTCATGAACCTTTCCTTGCCTGCCGAAAATGCTTAGCCATTTTTAGAGGTAAAGGAGAAGTTAAGATTCCTATGTGAATATATTTAGGTGGACGGTCTTAAAATCAAGTTCAGGAGCTTTAAGCAGTAAACATTTACAGGGAGTGGTCCATGGAATAACCTACTGAACGAGGTTCCAAGCAACAGTCCAGATAGCCAGATCATAGTAGTTAGAATCATATGAATCGTACGATACGTATCGCGATTCGTTTCAAAAATTACTTTGTACGATACATATCGGTTTATGTATCGCTTTATGTCTTGAATCGCACCATGAATCGTTTGAATCGCTTTTGAATCGTGTGATTCGCGATTCATGTTATAAGAAATTCATGGTGATTGAAGGTGATTGAAGGTGATTGAAGGGTCACTGAAAAATGAAAAGTCTCCAAAACCAACAAACCCTAAAGTAAAGGAAAAGTCACATTAGAAAATGAAAAGTCTCCAAAACCAACAAAAGTTACATTGGAAAATGAGAAGTCTCCAAAACCAACAAAAGTTACATTGGAAAATGAAAAGTCTCCAAAACCAACAAAAGTTAAAAGTAAAGGTAAACAAACAAAAGTTAAAAGTAAATGAAACATCACAGAGAAATCCAAAATGATATTTTTAATGTTTTTTTCATGTCACTTATTCTTATTTAAAAAATATCATATTTTAGTTATTATGTATGTATCTTATGATTCATGATAAAATTCGATTCACGGTTCAAAAAAGATCGTAAGACGATTCACGATTCGAATCTCGATTCAATAAATAACTCAATTCGGGAACTATACAAGTTTACTACTCTTCTTATTATAAAAAGGGAGAGGGAGAGAGTAACTTTTGCCCATGCAATTTAAATGAAGCAAAAAGTGGATTTGAATAGAAATTCTGTTTGCAGCTTGGAAATGGAATTGAAGTTCAGAATTGTAAATTTCCACTGTAATTGTACAAAATGGGAATCAGAAACAAAAAAAACTGCCAAGTGCTTTGTAATAGAGGAATAGGAGACAGAGTTGCTCCTAATAACCTCTTGTTAAGATATCTTCCAGAGATGGGAATAGGGTGATACTTTCAGAAATACTTAGATTCAAATATTGTCCAATTTACATTTGCTTACAAGTTTTGGAGACTACCATGGGAGGTCACATTGACAAAAACATCATCCTCTCAGAAAATGTCATTAGTTTGTGATAAAATAACTTTTTTATTAAATGTCTCTACATCACTAGTCAACATTAAAATACACAAGCCAACCTTCAACTTCTGTTACTAAGTAAAAGAGAAAGAATAAACCTTGCCAGAAACCACCAAACTGTCAAGCTAAATAAATCTTGTGATTCTTTTGGTCCAGGGAGACAAACATAAAAAAAACCCTATCCATTAATGCAGGGAATTGCCTATACAAGCATCTATCAATAAGAGTATTAAGGTTGCATTCGGGTAAGGAGTATAATCAAAAGCTTGTAGAAAAAGTGTTTATCATACAAACATGGGTCCCTTTTTGAAAAAAAAAAAACATATTTTGTAAGTACTTATGTATAATATTACGAAAAAATAGGGTTAAAATTTTTCCGTATAAACTGTAAGCTATTTTCATAAGCTATCCCAGAGACCTTATTGAAATAAACTGAAAACAGCTTTGGACATATACTACGTTATTTTCAGTTTCTCCTAAGCACATACACAAGTGCTTACATAAGATATGTTCAAATAAACTGTAAATAAGCTCTTCCAAATGGGCTCTTATGTATAAGTAGCTTTTATAATTGAAGAAGAAATAGGGTTAAACTGTTTTCATCTAAGTTGTGGCTTGTTTGTATAAGCTACTATAGACTTAATGAAATAAGCTCAAAAAAACATATATATTCGATAAATTGTTCTTATAAAATCTCACAAACACTTGAACAAGTTTGTACGTATAGTAAGCTAAAGTAAAGTTAGATAAGCTCTTCAAAATGCACCCTAATTTACCAGAATTTAACATCCAAATAATCTTTTAGCTTTCTTTATCCTTAACCAATTGGAAAATTATTCAAGCCAAAAAACACATTAAATTACCACGTATTGTACAATATTTATGACTTAGCTAATCTGATTACTACATAGAAGATTGATTGAGTGAAAATCATTGATCAAATTGACAGTGCAGAATACGAATACCATCCTAAATCATCTAGTGTTGCCAGACCAAGCCCCCAGCAAGTTCAATGCTGCCATTATTCAAGCCAAATGCAACTAAAACCCTCATTACTCCTACAGTTATACATTGGAATTTAAGATTCTGCTTCTAACTACTAGAACTAGCACCACTATAGTATGAAAATTCTACACCAACAATCTAGTTCGAGGAAGAGAGCCATTCATCAAAGATTTTTGCTTGACAATGAGAAAATCATAAAGCATGAAACTAAATGGTTTTCCTACTTCAATAACCATCTACGAATTAAAGCTTTTGCTACATAAATCATAAAGTATAAACACTACTGATGCACTAATGTTAGTCCTTGAATCCTAGATGTCTACCCAATTTTTCAATAACAGTCAACTGCTCATCCATTTGAACAATGCAACATCATGTAAACAAGCCACAATTTTCAAACAGTACAAGTATAAGGAAATAAAAGGAATAGCATCCTAAATCTACGATCTTCCTAGGGAAATTCTATTATTTAATTGGAATATATGATATTTTTTCAACAATATATGATCTCCTGACATATAACACACTTTCACTAGCTAAAGGAGAAGATAAATTGTTAGGTACCAATGGGAAAAGAAATATTTTTTTACTTGAATGAAAAGAAAAAAAAAAAAAAAATAGGAGAGGGAAGTCTCAACTGTGTTTTCCTTCACAAACAATGTCTCCTTTCACAAAGAGCGAAAGCTCAATCTACGTATGGTACAGGATAGAATAGAACGGCTCCCCTTTACCTCCTCTTCCTATTTATTTACCTCTCAAATCCGCTCTAACTGTCTAGCCCTTTTATTCACAAACTACATTAACTTTCCTAACTCCTAATATAAATTGATTTGAAACATATGATGCATTCTCTCTCTCCTTTTCGAAGCCTCTGGAATCATGTACTTCATCCCTTGAAGTTTGAACCATGTGATAACAATTTTTTTTGTTTTGTCCCTGATTTCATGTCAGATAAGTTCCCCCTATTTTAATTAGAAACTATACAGTCAAAGCACACAGACATAATTCTTTTGATTGATAACAGTGATTTTAAAACCATAGAATGAAAGTGATTTTAAAACCATAGAATGAAAGAAATTTCCCATTCAACAAAGAATCCTACACTTCCCTTCTCTACTTTATCCTACCAATTATAGCATTTTTTGACATTTAAGAGATTAAAAAGATTGAACCAACTATTTAATAGTTTTATAATATGAAAGCATAATAATTCAGGAAGCAAGGGTGAAAGTTCAAAAAGAATGCAATCTGACCGTGTAAATGATCCTCCAAAGACCCCAATGGCATAAATTCATAAACAAGCAGCCGCTGATCACCATCTGCACAATAACCAATTAAGTTCACAAGATTGGGATGATGTAAGAGACTGAGCATGAGAACTTCCACCAAAAATTCTCGATTTCCTTGGAGACCATTTCGGTCTAGCTGTTTTACAGCAACTGCCTGCAAAGAGAATTATTTCATTATTTCATCAACAAAATTCATTATTTCATCAAATGCAAAAGCGACAGTGGGCAGGCAACTTTTGAAAGCTGAACATGCAAATTGAAAAATGATGAATCCTTTCTACATGAAAGCCATTATGCTGAGCCTCAGTATCTGTTAAACCCAAAATTTTCATAGCAAATGTCACAACTTACTTGTCCTGTGCTCTCGAGACGACCTTTGTAAACACGTCCAAAACCTCCTTCACCTAATAAACATTCTGGCCTAAAATTCTTTGTAGCAGCTGCAAGCTCTCGGAATGTAAATGTTTGTGCAGCAATATGCGCCGTGGGGCCATCCTTTGGAACCGATGTTTCCTTCTTAGCATCCGCACCACTTCGTGAAGATTTGGATTTATCTAAATGGATAATCAAAGGTAAGATCAAGCAAAAGCAACAGAAAAAATCTGATAAAGTAGAGAATAAAAATATGTACTGAAGGTGATATCAAGGCATTATACTGCTAAACTTATAGTTACACCTAACACTTAAACCCAGTTTAAGTTTAAATTGCACAATGACAAGGTATCAGTTGTTAAATCATCATGTATCGAATCCTGCCATCAGTTAGAATGTGATTCAACTAGTTCTAACAATCCCATCTGTCCAGCAGCACAAATGCCAGGCCTGGATGGTAAAGTTTTCAGTACCTATCTTCTGAATGAACTAAATGTTTCTTCAGACAGGGGCATTCTGTACAAATAATCTAGACTAAATTCCTATAATAAGCTACCAGACTACCACATTGAACAATCTACAGAAAATGCACCAATTGGACTGGACCCGGCCTCTGAATTGTCAAAAGGACAAAAGGAAAACGTTATGAAACAATGTGATATACTTGTCACATCCAAAGGCAAGGGCAGATCCTCAAAGATGTAACTAGGAGCCTTTGGTAGTAACAAAATTCAATTAACTGAAGCTAAAACATATCCACTGCCATCAAATCACTTCACTGACCACACCAATAGAAGCACAACCTCGGATGAACCAGATCAAAGCAACCAATAACTTGGATTGAAGAACATGGGCAGAAAAGCCAAGAAAAGGCACACAAAAGGGGAAATTGAGGACAATTGAAGGGAAGCCAGGGAAGCAGTGGTTCAATCAAAGAGGGCAACAGAAGTCTGAGAAGGAAAGTTGCAAAATTAGGAGCCAAACCTGTGTTTGCCCTGCTGGGGTGATGAGACTGAGGAGCAAGAGAAGCAGCTTCCTTAAAAGAAGAATCCTTGTTGGGCACCTCCTTGACCCTCACCCCACCACTGTCCTCCTTGTTGGATGATCCAAAACAAGGAAAACACCCACCCATATCAAATCCAAGCAAATCAAAGCCACCCCTTACAAAACCCACCAAGGAATAATGCCTTTCATAACAACAAACCCCTCAAAAGCCTTCAACACAGTCCAACTCACACTCACACCCACACAACACCAATCTCAGAAATCGCCACCAAGCACTGCCCTTTCCGCTTCTACAACTCACAGTGGATGCCTCAGAACGTGATCCTCATCGACACCAACATGCCCCAGAAAGCAGATCAACCAATCGAAGAAACTGGTGAGGTGAAACACAGCACAAGGTAAAGGAAGAATAATAAATAATAAATAATTAGAATAAAAAGAAAAGAAAGGCCAAGTATTTACATATCTATGTATATAATATAATAATAATAATAATAAATAAAAACGTAAGGGAAATTTCAAATTTGGAAATTTGAAGTGGAAATGGAGAATTATTATTGGGGTGGTAATTACTAATCAGGAAACACAGTTGCAACTCAACAATTGCGTTACACAATCTCTATTACGAGGTTGTCATTGGATTTTCCGTGTTGCTACGAAGTTTCACTTTCACCCTGCAACTCTCAATAATTACAAACATGTACATGTACATTTGTAGTTTTTAATAATCATCATCGCGGTCGGGTAGTGGGTCCCACTCTTACCATGTGTGATGGGCATTGCTAACACATGTTGAACTCCAGCAACTACATACACCTTTGATCTTTTCTTTTCTTTTTTGTGTTATTAAATTTTTAATTTTGACAATACTTTATAATGCTTTTTCTTAATTTGTTCGCGGCTTTTAAATTAAAATAACTTATGTACGTTATTTTTTTTTTAAATTTTAACTATAGAAAATAACGGGTCTCCATTTTCTTCAAAGAAGCAGCCAGAGAGGAGAGAGAGGAAAAGGATGGGGGGCAACAGGTAATGGTTGATCTACCCACTGGAGCAAAAATGTACTATTCTAATGAGTATTTTGATAAATTCTACTAAAATTTTAAAAATTGAAAAAACCAAATAATTAAAATTTAAAAATTTATATATTGATATTTTTTTAATATTTTTTTGTTGAAATCCTTAGGGAGTAGCTGACCAGTCCTCGTGTCTAGGTTTGAAATGCCCAATTCATGTTGAGCATGAATGTGGGTGTAGGGCTAATTTATGCCCACAATATTAATTAAGAAATGGAATTGGGAATTACGTTTTTTTTTATTGAGAGGTTTTGCTTTTGTTACCATAAAAATGAGTGAGTGAGTGGGTGACCTAATTTGTTAGAGTTTGCATGTTAAATCCTTTTTCATTGTTGTTTTGTTTATGATTTTGTTTACGCGTATTTGCATTAGGAGTCCACACGTGAATCACGGAGTTGTTTACTTAACATAGCTAGCTGTGAATTTCACCAACACAACTGCTTCCTTTTCCTTTTTCCTTTTCTGTTGCTATAAAAATTATATATATATGCCACTGTTTTAATTTGCGTAAATGTATCATATATATGATTTTTAAACTTGTTAATTTTAAGTATATTTGTTGTCTCTAAATTTAGACTATATATATTTTTTATTCCTCAAATTCCAAAGTGAGTATTTTACTCTTTCTGAAAAAAATAACTCTTGGTTCTTAATGTGTGATTATTATAGTTTATATAAGGACCAAATGTAGAGGTTTGTCTAATCCGATCTTGAATTTTAAACAGACTGTGATTTTAAGTTTGGTTTTTGTTAATGAATTATTGTAGGTAAATAAAACTAAAAAAATTAAGTTCAAAGTTAAATAACATGTTTTTTTAATTAAGTCACATAAAAATTATAATAAAATGTATAATATATGTGTATATAATAAAATGATATTATTTTTAATTTTTTAGATAATGTAATTATTACTTTAAATTTAATAATCTGTTTATAATTGGACCGGTTTAAATTCATATGGATAATGAGCTAATCGAATAAAATAAAAATAAAAATATTATTAAAATCATATTTTATCTAGTCCAACTTATTTATTAAGTTTCTTTAAAGTGTATTTGATAAGATTAGTAAGTTAATTATTGATTTATTTGATTAGTTTATGAGTTAGTTTTACCAATACAAAAAATATTTGATAAATATTCTTAGCTTATGTTATGAGTTGGTAATTTATATATTATAAACTATTTCAGTTAGATTATTATTATTTTGGCATAAATAATAATAATAACAATTATTATTATTATTATAATATGTGTGCTGAGTTAGATTATTTAGGCCTGGAATTATCAATTTTACACTTAATTTAATTATAATAAAGTCAGTGAAATTGGATTTTAATTAATTTGATGAACTAAGTGAATAAATCAGCACTAACATGTGATTGAATTGGATTGATTGATTATAAGTTGCTCACAATACATCTAATGAGCGTCAATAATATTTCACACAATATTTCGTTTTTAAGGGGAAACAGATGTTTATTTTGGCATAACTTTAATCATTTGAAATATATTTAGATAAATATATTAAAAATTTTCTTATAAATGCACTTATTTAATACGTGGAAAAAATTATTTTATGTTTGTGAGTCGTTTATGCTATATTTGGAAAATCAATACAATTTGCCATATAAAAACTATTAAATGTTTATGCAATATATCACTTCAAAAGATATATAAAATTGGTTTGAAATTACTCATTAAGAATATTCAACTGTGAGCTTAAAACCAATAATTTAATTATATTGGAACAATCAGTTCCGTGGTATCCTTATAATATTATTTTTGTTAACTGAAACGGTAAGTTGCACATTTTAACTAAAATATGTTATTGTAAAGGGCTGACCATAACTAAATAGTTGAACAATAAAACACATATAAATGATAGAAATTAAATAAAGAGCAAAAAGCCAAAATGATACAAAAGAACTTTAGCTAAAGCTCACAATTTCAACTCAGAAGTTGTGAGCAGCCAAAGAGGAAAATGGAGAAGAAAGAGTGAATAAATAGAACAGAGAGACCAAACAGTGCCTTAACGAAGCCCAAGATCATGCGGACATGTTTGCCTGCTACTGTTTTAAAGTCAATTTTGGACTTTCATTTTCAAATAATAAATGAAGAAGATTGCATCTATATCATCAATCATCATCACTATATAAAATGAATATTATTTTTTTAGAAAAATTGTATATCTGTAACCACTATTTAAATTTTTTATATTATTTTTAATGATTATTATATATTAATTTTCTCTTTTATTTATTTTTTAAAAAATGTCAATATATAAAGAATACGATATATAAAACAAGTTTAATAAATTTCAAAAAATAAACTTAATAAAACGTGTAATAGTCACGCATGCATGTATTTTGGCTAATTTGAGTTCATTTTCTTTTCGATTTAGGTCAAAATATTCATTTCTATGGACTAAATCGAAATTATACTGTAATTTTTTAGTTCAACTTAAAAACAAACTCTTATGTCCAAATTAAAAGTAAAACCTTAAAGTTAAAATCGAAAGTAAAAGTAAAAGTTCTTCAAATTAACATTAAATTCTTATAAAATTTAGAAGTCTAACTCCAATCTCCATAAAATATTATATTTTAGTTTAATTAAAATACATTAAATAGTTGAAAATAACATAATATTTATAACCTTATAATATGATTGATTGGAATGTTGTATTCAGTCCAGATCAAATAATAAATAAAATAAATCGCGTCTTGTTTCCATATGCTATTGAGTCTTAAAGAATTAATTGAATTAACAAAAAGACAATATTAACAAAAGTTAGGGTCAACGTTTTTCAACTAACATATTATGAAAGACGCCTTCATATGCGTCACCAACGTTGAACTCGTGCAAATTAAACATTTAATTCTTCTTTGTCTTGGTACAACTTTACATACAATTTATACCTGATATCCTCGTTTTACTTAATTATAAAATTAATAAAACATTCGCTATAATTAAATTGAATTTTAAATCTTCCAATCATTTTCGTACAAGTAACATTGAAAACATAATTATTTTGTAACAAATATGGAATAATATCTCAAATTTAGATATGTCTTCGATAGATATTTAGATATCTTTGTTTAGATACACATTGGAAACATGTTTTTTTTTTCTGAATAACATGAAAAAATCTTATTTAGATATACAAATTTGTGGAAGTGTGACATGTTAAGGATAATTTATCTAAAGAACAAATTTCTAGAAGTGTGGAAATTCGAATAGCAATGTGGTGGGTGCCAATAGTAATGCAATCGCTTTAAGAAGCAGACTTGGGAGATATAAGCTCATTTTAATACTGGACCAAAACCTAAGAAAGGCCCAACTTTTACAATTGTGCTTGGAGGAATTCTTCCTCCATCCCTATACCCTCTTCCTGCACCATCACAGTGAATACGAAATTACACATATATCCTTACTTTAAAATTAAAAAAGTCAATATTACTCTCTATTCCCTTCATCTTCATAACTCTCATCCCTCGTCTATCATGTCACTGACGCTGTTCAAATCTTAAATTAAAGTTTCAAACAAGTCCTAAGTAAGCAATTATTGATGTTTATTAGTAATTTGTGAGTAATATTGTTGATTAGAGTTGTTAATTTGGTAATTGGGAGACTATCGACGGCAAATGACAACTTTTGCGATTTGAGAGTTTGACAACTAAATGGAGAGTCATCCGGTTCACATTTTGAAAAAAATTGTAAACCGGATGGAGTGCCATCCCGTTGTCATTTTGCAAATGTGAACCGGATGACACCCCATCCGGTTCATATTTTAAAAAATAATATAAACCGGATGACACTCCAATCCGGTTTACAATTTTTTTCAAAATGTAAACCAGATGGGATATCATCTGATTGTCATTTGCAAAACAAAATGACAACCAGATGACACTCAAAGTTATTTTGGTCATTTTAATATGGGTACTTTGGAAATTAACTTTTTTTATGAAGGTACAGGAAGAAAGTACGGGAGTTGAGGAAGACTTCGTCTTGTACTTGTGAGATTTCAGAGCCTGCTTATATATATATATATATATATATATATATATATATATATATATATATATATATATATATATATATATATATATATATATATTACAAATAAAATCATTTAAAAAAGAATAAACAATATATATTTTATATACGCATTAAATATAATTTATATACATTTTTTCAACATTTATCAAACTCATTTTGCTACATTTATCAAACTCATTTTGCTGAATCCCTTATATACCTACCTTCAGGTTCTAAGCTTAAAATACCATGAATCACTAGCATCCCAGTTTAAAACATCATGGATCACTATAATTTAATCTTGATTACCATGAATCATAAAGATTCAGAGTTAAATACTGTGAATCAGTGGAATCCAAATTCAAGTACCAAACGAATCATGAAGATTCAAGTTAATATTCAATCTGCAGAATTAGCAGAAATCCAGTTTTGGATGATCCTGTTGTTATGAGATCCACTCCATAGATCATGTCAAAACTCTCACACTTCAAAATACTGCATCAATGTTATGCAATAATATATAGATCAGACTATACCATAAAAGCTGTCACACATCTAACAATCTCATAATGCAGCAATTCCCTCAAGGTAAAACTATTTTCAGATGTCTCTGAAAGATAAATTGAGCCATGCAAGCTGACAATATTTCCTTTTGACAAGTTTATTGCATGTAAAAGATTTAATTCATCAACAGCTGCTAACAAAACCCTAGTATTTTTTGTCTTAAAATTTAAGTTTAAACCTCATTCTACTCTTAAAAACTAATACATATGATTCAATCTGATAAACTTAACAAACACTACAATAATGACATTTACTCAATCTGAAGATAGTTCACAATATGAAATACCTGTACTAAATATATATATATAGATGAGAATTAACTACCTCACCTCCATCATTAATTCATCATCCCTCTTTTTCCACCAAAACTTCCAATTCTGAAGAGTTCAAAACATTAACTTCTTCCTCCCACACGTCGAATTTTGTGCTTTTCAATCATCCACACCACAGTTGATTATCATCTAAATATAACATGCAGAAGATAATTAGTTCATAAGATTAGTATACTTGAATTTCTTTAAGCACATGATGTTGCTAGCAAATTGAGGAAAAAAATTAGCAGCATACAGAAGATAATTTAAACTTTTTTTATGCTAATCCAATAATTTATATTAAAGTCAAAAATTCATAAATTTATTATTAAAAAATAATTAATATTGCAGATAATATTGAAAAGAATATTATTAATAAAATGAATATTCTAATAAATTAGTTCAGGTAAGCTAAATCATAATATTTAAATTAACTGTCAAGTAAAAAGAATTCTTCAATAATTAGTAGTTACACTTTTACACAGTACTGATGATAAATTAATGCGTGTGCATAAACATAACTGAGTGGGGTGAGGGGATGATATAACTTTTGGGATTATTAGATAAGTAGAATCTGTTCCATTCCATTATCCCGAAAAAAAAAAAAAAGGTATATTGAATATTAGCTTATCTACCTTTTCTAAGAAAAATATAACACTTGTCTTACTTATTCTCCTTCTTTAGCATCTTTAGATAAATAAATAAAAGCATCCAGAACCGCCCTTAATGCATATGTTGGGATTTTATTTACTATATCTAAAGCTCACAATTAGGGTTTTGTTTCTCCATTTCTCAGCCAAATTGTTCTTTTGAGATTATGATTAAAGCAACAATATATCTCTTCTAACAGCATTATTGGCACGTACTTTTGGTCACTACTAGTTTGATTGCAAGTATGTGAATTTTAAAAAATTATAACATTTCAAAATCTGCTGCATGAGTAAATGTCTTAAGATGTATATTTTTGGTTCATCAGCGAAGAGTGTTTTAAACTGTTATTTCTTGAGAGTTGGATAAAAGTCAAATAAATGAATATTTTTATCCAACTAAAATTTTCTACATTTAGACAAACAGAAAACAAACTTAAAACTACTTTGATTAAGCAACATAAGTCTCTATATAATATATAATTGACCTAAATTGTCTGCAGTACTCTGAAAAACTTTTTGGTGTGTAGCGTAGCCCTGTAGCGTTCTAGCTAGATATTTGTCTTTGTCTTGGGTACCACTAGGTTTATGCTTTTATTGCAAAAAGGTGCACGACAAATTATAGTGAAGAAAAATATATTTAAAATCTTATTTTCACACATAACCAGAAAAAAAACCAGAAAAAAGAAATAAAAATATAATAGATAATATGATAAGAAAGAAAATAATAATAAATATTAATTAGGTATTTAAAAAACGAGGTGTCTAAATATTAATATTATTATGCTAGTGTGACACTTTATATATATATTCAAGAAGCTGCATTGCTACTGGTAGTGGGGCATAGGAATTCGAATTTCTTTTAAAACATTTGTCACAGAAAAATTCTCAAGTGGGAGTATGATAACACATATAGTGTCTGATACAGAGATGTTTGATCAACTGGTTCGATTCTCAATTAGTGTATATATCGATTGTATATAAACACTCAGGTTTGTCATGTTCTATATGCTTTATTTGTATTCTAAATACTTGAATTAAAAGGAAAACAAATTATGAGAGAGTTTGATGTGGATTCACAGTTATTTTAATATAGAATATAGTTCAATTTATAGAGATGCACAGAATATATGTGTTCTAATTAAGAGAGAATCACTCGCCTTAATCTTACTTAATTATACTAGTGTAAAAAATGTTTAATTATGATTATAATTATATAGTATAATGGAGAATTTTGTAATTAACATTAAATATATAAGAATGGTTATTTGTTTAATTTATTATGGTATATATAATAATTGTCATCAAATATAATGGCTGTTTTTTTATAGATATAATCATATGATGAGTGGTTATTTTTAATCATTGTTGTATGTATACAACAAAATTTTAATGGAACCATCTCATTGTCCTATTGCTTTTATATTGTTTAAAATGTAGTCACATCAAGTTAATACTTCATTTTTATATTTCTTCACTTTTCCTCTTTTTTTTCTTATTCATTGCATTGCCGTCAACCTGCCTTTGATTTATTTGTATTTGCTAATGCCTTCGATATATTATCTCCACTTAATAGATTGTTTTGTATTTTATAAATTTTGTTATGATAATTTTTGAAATTTAGTTTTACTTGTGAAAATATATTGTACTTAATACAAGTTTGAAAAGTATTTTGATTGAATTGATATTATTTGTATAATTATTATGTTGAACACATAGAAATTGATTCAGTCTATTTGTTTCTTTGGTTCTTCATACTCTCTGCAACAATACATAAATTTAAATGAATTGTGATCACATGATAATAGTTATTGTCGCAACTATCATTTTATGTGTTATAAACAACAACTATTTAAATCATCATTGAAAGTATTAAATTTCAAAAAATAGTTAGAACAAAAAATCAATGATTTTAGAACCATTGTTAAATGGAGTTTTAATTATTGTTAAAATATTTTTTAACTGTATTAGCTAATTTGAACTTAAATTGAAAAAATGGAAACAAAGTTGTTGCATTCACCAAATTCCCATTAGTTATGACATCTTAAATTTGAATGAGTCCTAAATGAAAAATAATACTTTAACAACGGTAATAATCATATAATAACGTATTTTTAAAGGTATTATAATTATTATAAAAGTAAAATTTTGTATTTATAAGCAAAAGAGAAAATAAAAGATAAAATAGTGACTGTGAAATAATTATAAAAATTTGTTAGATTTCAAAGCACCATCTCCAGTCCTAAATAATTGGAAAATAATATTAAATTTATTGATAATAATAATTATTTTATAAAAGCCCGGCCTCATTCTATTATATATAATAGTATTCGACTATATGTTATTTTAAATCTTCTCCGTGAAAGGGAAATCCTTACAGTTTCATAAAAAAAAAACTTTAAAAATTAAAATAAGATTTTTATTTAATGAAGAATTGTAGCGTAATTTTTTTTGGAAAATTTAATTTTCAAAGTTTCTCCTTCTCTTTATTTATTTCCAAATCTTAAAGATTCCACAAATGATCGTTTTTAAGCTAAAACATTGCAAGCTTGCTAAATGAATTTAATTATGAAATTCTTTTCTTAAAATTTAATTATAAAGAAACTTTGAAGAAAAATAAAATAAGGGCAAATACCTTTTTTTTTTCACTTCCTTATATTCCACATCTTAAAGCAATGGTAAATCATCAATTTCAGGTAAAAGTAACAGTCAACGTAAGACAGAGTCATCCTTTTGCATAAGCTTATTGCTTAATGGAATATTGCAAAAAAAAAAAAATTCGTTATTAATTGACTACTCACTCAAATAAGTCAATTTTTGTTCCATATATTATCTCATCAACCAAATGATTCACATCTTATCACCTATTATTCTATTTCAGGTCATCATATAATGACATTTTTTAGTGGCAAAATAAAACGATGGTGACATTGGATTGAGACTCAATTACTAATAACTTGAACCAACAAATTTTCTAAAGTAAAATAGTTAATATATAATTGAATTTCACACGATATTATTGTGCAGCCATCAAGAAAAAATCAGCTTATTATATAGTTTAAGATCATAATGTATGATAATTTTGTTCACTCTTTATAGTTTTTATCTTAAAAATGCAGTAACAATTATTTTTGATTTATTGATAGTGTCACAGTTTCTTATATTTAAAACATCCGTTGTAGTGATGATAGGATCTTCATATGCAGTTAACAAAAATTGTTCCATATTTCAGAAATCACTTAACAGAAAAAGTATACCATACTAATGCTGTATTGTAGATAATTTCAAGGCTTTAATTTTGCGTTAGCTAGTTTTTTTAGACTATTGATCATATTAAATTTTATTGTTTTAAGTGAAGATCATCATATAAGTGTAATTATAGCTCTTTATTAAATAATTGTTGAGATTGTTATATAAATATAAAATAAATTCTCAAATAACTAAAAGGCAACTGGTAGTTTATAACTTTTTAGGAATAAAAACTTAAATAGAATAAAAAAAAAAAGAGAATAGTGATTTCTTTACACCAATAATTGTCATGAAATTAATATTTCACTTCTGATGGAAGAGATTTGACTTGACTTTCAAAAGTTTTTGAATAATTGAATTATAATTAGTTTCATTCGTGGAAGTAGAGACGTGTTAGTTCCATGTAAGAGAAAAACATTATGAGAATCTTTAACATTATCGTTATTGGTTTGTTGGAAAAAGGACACTAGAAATCAATAACTCCTCTTTTGCAAAGTTAATATTAGTCGCCACCTGTTGAATAGTAATATCATCAAGCCAAGATTTTTAATGAACATTCCAAAACTTAAAAAAAAAAAAAATCTAATAATGAGGTTCCAGAATGTATTTACATAAAATACTTGTTTTTTATTAATTTGAATTAGACATATACATGGACACAACAATATATTACTAATACTGAAAAGTAAATAATGCTTAAAATAACTTTTAATAACGATTTAATTCAAAATTGTTATTATACATGTTAAGAAAAAGTAAAATTATGAATTCATCATCCTCAATATATAATAACATTCAAATTGTGTGTTGTATTGTAAATTTAGTAAAATATTATTTTCGTATTATCATATTCGTGTTTATATTTTTATAGATTAATAAGATTGGGAATTCTTTATTAAAATAAGTCATGTTATATTTGATTGATAGCCTGAAATCAAAGATTGTGTTGATGTTTAGAGGTAAAAGTTAATGGTGTGAAAGTTATTAGTAAAGTACTATAGAAATTTTTCATGATTGACCGTTTAATTATTATTTTCATTCAGAGCAGCTGTAATAATTCTTTGTTAAGAGTATATGTGTCACTACATCAAAATAAATTATCAATTATAATCAATTAATTGGTATCAGTCTGATCATTGAAATGAGGAGGGATGGATAGAGGTATTTAAAATTTTTAGACCCAGTTAACTTATAATGACTAAACTCTACACTTTCATGTTAAATTTATTCTATGAGATGTAACAACTATGAGATGCTTGCATTAGATGTTTAACTAGTAGTTAATTTTGAAGGAATGATTCTTAGAAAAAATGAGGTGTTATACGTCTGTAATTTAATTTTAGAATATCACAATTGTCTCATATTATTACATGTATATTAGTTAAAGCGCTCCTCTATAATTTTTATTTATTATATATTATTAAAGAATCCTCTTATTTTATGTAAAATGTTCGTTAATAAATAAATTAACAAATTTGATTGTGTTTTATAGAATACCATTCCCTTTTTTTATGTAATAATGAGAAAATTATTACATCATATTAAATATTGAAAGATGTAACTATGTTGGGAGAATCCGAAGAGAAAATATCGGGAAAATCTTACAATAATCGGAACTGAGCTAAAACTCACATAAGAGAATTACACCACCTTCAACCCAAAACTTAAATCTTAAGGCATTAGGTTTGCGGGTCTTCTTTCTTATATTTTATTTAACTTTCTCATTTATACCCAATGTGGGACTTAGACTCACATTTGCCTGAAACGACTTTCGATACAGGGTCAAACTGAGCCCATTCATCCAGTGACAAAGACGAACCATCAGACTCTGATACCACTTATTGGGAGAATCCAAGAAGGAAAACTGGGGAGATCTCACAAGAATGAGAACCGAGTCAGACCCATATAAGAGAATAACCTTAAGATATTAGGTTCGCGGGTCTTCTTTATATATTGTTCAACTTTTTTATTCATACCCAATGTAGGACTTAGACTCATACCTAAAGTCAATTCAATTTAATTAGTTTAAAAATAGACAAGAAGAAAATTCGAAAGAAGCGTGATTAAAAGTTTACTTTTTAAAATATTTTATTCTGAAATACAATAACACAAATTACTAAAGATTTGGTTTAATACTTATGAGGAAGAATATTAAGATTAAGGTTATTTTAATTTATCTCAAAATTTTAATTTGAATTTTTAAGATAATTTGATATTAAAATTTCATTAACCAAAATTACTTAATTATTTAAATTGGTTGTAATTTATTAAGTAATATAATTAAACTTTCACTTCTTATAAATTCTTATAGCATAGTGAACAATAATTCTAGATTTGCATCTTAGAGCACATCTAAAGAACAAATATCCATTCACTAATTGAAATTGATTAAAGAAGTTTTCTCATAAAATATTAAGAATCAATAAAGTAAGAGACATAAATGAGTATAGTTTTATTTTTGTGTATAAGAATTGAAACACTTTTTTTATTTCCATTCAATATATTTATTATTATTAATAAAAGAAAGTAAAAAATATATATATAAATATAAATATAAAAGAATCATTAAATTTTTCATATAAAGAATACTAAGTTACGTCACAATTTATCTAAAAAAAATTTATTCATATAAAAAAGTAAAAGATAACAAACGATAAGAAGAAAATAGGACTTGACGATACTTAAATAACTTAGTTTTCATCTTAAGTCTTGTATGTGTTCATAAAATTCTTAAGAAATAAGAAAAAAAATCTAGACGAAAACTCTAAATTAGAAAATAAGAAGAAAAATTTAAACGATGACATCAAATTAGAAAATAAAAGAAAAATGTCTAGACAAAAAATCTATATGATGACTCCAAATTAGAGGATGAAAAGAGGAGGTCTCTAATAATTCTTTTTTCTTATTCTTTTTACATATGGATTCTCCTTGATTTTTTTTCTTTTCAATTAAAACTTTTATTTTTCCTCTTTTGTTATCTAAAACATAATAGAACATATTATAATAATAAAAAGGTATTCTAATTAAAATTAAAAAATAAGACAAATAATGTTCCATTCCAGCATTCTAAAATTATTTTATTCAAAGATAACGTAAATTAAAATTCATAAAAGGTAATTTAAAATCTGTGAAAAATATTATACTATTGTATATAGCCAAGAAGCATATGGAATGGCCACACATGATATTACGTGTACATGTTGATGTAACAACACTACAGCAAGAATATTTGTATTCGATGGGAAATTTATCCACTTCTATATGCACACATCAATCAATTAAGGAATATATCCTTCTTTCGAAATGATAATGACCCTAACACACATTCATAAATACATGGTTGCCACGTAAACCCCCATAAAATTTGTCAAAATTTTAAATTATTCTTATGCATGGATGCTCATCATCATCCTCTACGTAACTCAGAATCCTCAATTCCCACAATATTCATTGCAGTTAAAACCTGTTTTAGTTTCTCCCTGTTCATGCCACTCCAAAAAAAATATTCAAAAGTATTAACACATTGCATTTAATTCAGAGTACTGATACATTAACATCACAAACAAACAATAAAATATAACTATTTGATGTAAAATAAATTATTATTTTATTATTATATAATATTTTATTAAATAAATTAGATATTAAATAAATATAATTAATGAACAATAGCGTTAAAGAATAATTTTTCGTAATTCAGAACTCGTACATAATCAAACGTAAACGGAAGAAGGAAGCAAACACACATACGTAGAAGGAATTAATAAAGATTTGATCAATATGTCTCACTCCAAAACATTATATGCACTTTCAATATAAGCAATCTTTAAAAAAAATTATTGTCACCTTCTTTTAGAACTTTTTAAAATAGTTGTTTCAAATGTATTAATTATAAAAACAAATCCATATTTAGGGTAAGAAAAGTATATTATGTTGTTATGATTAATATATAGTAATTTATCATTGGAAAAATATTCAAAAAAAAAAAAAAGTTGATATCAGTATATATTAGTGAATGCACCCAAACTCAAGATTATATTGAAGCACACTCTCTAGATATTATTCCAGTACAATGTAGATTCGAAAAGCCGCAGGACTAGAAAGAAGAAGAAAAGGGCTAGGTTAGGACATTATAATACAATTAAACCAGCGTTTGTGATAAGGCCGTGTTTGGCTAGCTGTCTGCATTACCCTAGAATATGAGGTCACATTATGTATCTACGTAGAGGTTAATTTTCTAGAGCCATAGAGCACCAGCATCTCTGAGCATTTTCTTGAGTGAGCCATTGAGGTGAAGGGTCATGACAGTGTTGGCTGAACCCACAAACTTGCCACCAACGAACACTGCAGGGACAGAAGGGTTGCACCCGAGTCTCATCAGAGCCCATTCTATTTCCTTCCCTCTTGTGTCTTCATCCAGTTCATAGATTGCTGGCCCCACACCCTGCTCGTAAAACAGCCTCTTGATTGCATGACTCATCCCACATGAACTCTTGCTGAAGATCACCACTGCCTTTTGTGATGCCAACTTTGTTATGCGTTCCATCTAGGTTTATATATTTTTCTATCTACTTCCTCAGAATGTATACTATGGCTTAAGCTCAGTGTCCCTTCTGAAGTATATACTGATATGAGAAATAGGAGGGAATTAGATGAAGAAAAGAGTAGTTAGGGATTGGTGGGATGAAGGGTTTGGTTTGATTTTGTACATGTGAGGAGTAAGGGTGATATATAGTGATGAAAGGGCATGCATTGGTTGGGATTCTAAAGAAGGAGATAGCTAGGTAGGGGTGAAAATGTTGAAGGTTCTTGCATGAGTTGATGCTGAAAATATCCTTGATTTGAGAGGGACTTGTGTGGTGTGTTAGTTGCTCATTAAATGGGTAGCTACTTGTGTGACAAAGAATCTACTAGGCCATCAAGATAAGCCAAACACTGTCGGAAATGGGACCACCAAAATTAGAGGGAAAGAACATGAGGTGCTTCGTGTGGATCAAAACATTGTTCATTACGTGGGTTTCATGGTGCGTGAAGAATGTCAACTTTTATTGGGAGAATTTCTAAAATACTCTCACACTATATATATATTTTTGACAGCAACACTTCTTCAAGTAAGTGGCAAACGGAGTTAATTTTTTAAATAGTTAAAACTAAATTTATCGATATTAAAAAGTAATAAATCTACTAACTATGCGATAGTTAAGATCTTATTAAGTTTATAATATTATTTTCAATTTAATATAACATAGAAGTTATTAGGTGACATCATTTTGTTATATCTTTAAAGTTAAGTAATATGTAATAATTTGGAATAAGTTGAGAATCTCTTTAATGGTAGGAGAATACATACCACGTGGGATGAGCATGGAGGTTGACACATGCGGATAGGGATGTAGTTGCATTCCTTGAGTTGAGGTGCATGCATACGTATATACATACGTAGGGGATTGGAAATATGTGGAGTGATTATTATATACCAAACAAAATAAGAAACTCAAAAGAATTAGCATACACCTCGTTTTGTTTTTGGTGGTACGTGTGGATTGCAATGTTTAAACAACAAAATATCATGTCGTGAAGTCAAAAATTTATTCACATGAATATATCGGTTGTGGGATATTTTTGTGTATTACATATGTGTTGTTAAGTTTAATAAAATTTAAAGTTAGGTAAAATATTTAAGATGCGTGTCTTCAAAAATCAACAATGGTAATGTTGTTTTATAGAATGAATAAAGGAGACAAGACTCTTGAAAATAAGGAGCAACTATGAGAATGAATTATTTGGATCAAGACAATTTTATATTTATTAATTTGACTCGGGCATCTAATATTGCATTTAAGTTTAACCTGTGAGATTGACTTAAACTGGAGTGATGATATTTGAGAAGAATAAAAAGTATTAAAAAATAAAAAAGGGAATGTTTAACACATAGTAAAACTTTGCGATGACTCATTAATATAAAAATGAACGCGTCATAAAAATTATCTATTCAACGAAAAACTCTCAAATTTATTCTATAATAATATTTATATCTATAAAAATAAATGTCGTAAGTAACAGAGACGTAGAAGAGAGTACGAAGAGAAAACATGAAGTTGTAGAAGGGAGGGATTTGGAAAGAGTGGATCTTAAATTAGGAACCTTGCTATTGTAGAATTAGTGCTTCATAATTTATTGAGCAGGTCTTTTGCATTAAAAAATTGCATGTGAGAATACTGCACTTGATTTCAATTTCAGTATTGACAGACTAATGTAGTAATGAATGTTTAGGGATGGGAAGAATGTGCGAGTGTGGATTTTGCATTCTTATTCTCATTTTTAAAAGTAAAAATTTATTCTTATTTTTATTCTTATACTTCACAGGTGTGAAGTTATGTATACATTTGTGTTTATTTTTTATTATTTTAAGTACTAATTAAATATTTTAAAAGAAATAAATCACAATAAGTAAAATAAAATATTTTGAATGACAAAATATAGAAAAATACAAGTTTTTTTAAATATCAAATATTAAAAAAGAAATTATAATTATATAAATTTTAAATGAAAATATCAAATCACAGCTGGATAAATATCAAATAATTATAAATTTTAGTGGAAATAATTAAATGTTTGTCCTGTAGACAAGTTCGCAAATTAAAAATTATACAAAAGTATTTTTATTGCTTAATAAATTAAAGATGTTTTATTAATTTAAAATTAAAATAAGTATGAGAATGAAGATATATATATATATATATATATATATATATATATATATATATATATATAATATATATATATATATATATATATATATATATATATATATATATATATATATATATATATATATATATATATTGAAGATGTACATATATATTCTCTTAATGAGTAAATCAAGGAAGAAAATATTAAGACAACTCACAACAAGATATTTAAGCATTTACAATGCAGTATTTTTACATTAATTATTGTTTTAATATTAATGTAAAAAAATATTTTAATGATTTTGAAATTATTTAAATCTTTTATAACTCCAAATAAAAATTTTAATATATTAAACTTTCACCAATTGTAATGTCACTTTATGAAAATATACAAGATGTGCATACAATCATTAACCAACATCCTTAACTTAAAAAAATTATTTTGATATCTTTTAAACTTTCCATGTCAAATTAAATTGATTCCCACATTATCCGTAGCTTAAAAAAAATAAATTGATATATTACCACGTCAAATCACATATTGTTCACTATTTACAAAGGATGAAAGACACAAGTGATGAGTGTTTGTTCATCTAGTAGAAATGCGAGAGGAAGGATGTTGAGATTGCTGCTCCTCCATAATAAGAAATAGGAGCATTGAGTAAATATGTATTATATATTTTTTATGTAAATCAGTGGTATCAAGTTAAACTGTAGAATTGTTATGTTATGATCTTCTTAGGTGAATGTTATATATATTATGATCTTCTTAATAAGTTGTATTACCTGCTAACGGTATTTTTTTTTTTTCCAAATTTTTTACAAGGGTTAAAGTATCCCTTTATGTTCTCAATTAATAGATTTTTTATTATTGAAAAAAAATTATAAGATGAAATAAGAAAAAAATTGTTGACAAAATGACTATTATTAATTGAGGAAAAATATATATTCAATTAATTTTTTTAACATTAATTAACATAAAATAATTTCAATTTAGCTTTTGGCATATAATAATTTGACAAGGTTCAGTAAATATCTTCGATTTCAAATTGGATTTTGATGATTCTGAATCTGAAATGAAAATTTGGTTAATTGGATGAAATAAACACTGATTTTAGAAAGAACATAAGACCTAATCCATTTTACTTTTCTTCAAAAGTGTGTCTTGTTCATCCTAGTGATCTAAAGCATTCGACTGCTTATATATAATTGGTGCATATGTATAGAGAGAATCCAATATTAAAATTTGAGGTGGACAAATCCAATGTTAAAAATACTAAAATACTTTCCAATAAAAAGAACAAAATAATAATTACGAAATTATTGCACTCGAAACTCATGTTGTCCACACTTTTTATGAACATTATAATTCCAAATATCGACGTCTTACAACTCTTAAAAAACTTATGAAATTCAAGTTTATGTTTTTTATTTCTAATAAAATTCTACTTCCCATTTCTGATTTACACAATTTTTTATTATACTTTTAACTTTTTAAAATTGGTATGCGGAAAAAAATTATATATGATTTGAAATTAATTATTTAAATAATTTCAATTTTTAAATATGATTTGTAATTTTTTAAACTACAAAAAACTAATTTAATTTAGCAGAAATATTTTGAAAATTCAAAGTAATTTTTTTAAAACTAACTTAAAAACTGAAATAATGGGACTAAATATATTTTATACTATTCGGCCAAGAGATCCACTAAATATAATTTATTAATATAAAAAGTTAAAAATAGATAAATCTTACTTGAAAATATTATTCTAAAAATAAATACAATCTTGTGTTGAGTTTTATATGTAGTCAACTTTCAATAAAAAGTCTTTTGCATGAGCTTCTTCTTGTGTTCCAAGCAGGTTCATGGGCTGGTTAAAAAGTTTGGCCTTTGTGTTGTTGATGTGTATGCCAGGTATGATGTTTCGTGAGCTTTCACAGCCCAATGCTGTCGTGTTCTTGCTGATGTCTTTCTGAAATAAAATCTAAAACTTTGAATCTAAATCTTTCACCGAAGTTTTAGATTTTACGTTTTGGCCAACCCTATATTTTAAATTGTTCTGCAAATATTACGTAATCATAAAGATGAAAAAACAAAAATCTAACTAATATATATATAACACCAATGAAAGAAAAGTCCCTCATCATCATCATCATCATGCATCCCTCCATGGGCTGTTTATTTGGTTTTTTCCCCTACATTTTATCATAAAAGGCTAATTGGAAACGAATATTTTACCTTTTAGAGTGTACGTTATGAAACTATAAAAAATCTTTCATTATAAAAAGGTTAAGAAAAAAGGTTGACAATACAATATATAGTATACTTTTCATGATCAAAACAAGTGCAAGGTAATTTTTATAAAGTGTTGATAAAAAGAAAAAAACTTTCGTTTTGCGTTCTAATATCTTGGGGTGTGGCTTCAATCTATTGTGTGGAAAAACTTCTTAATATAAGTAGTTGGACTTAGCTCTTTATTAATCATAGTTTGAGATTCAATTTTCAACTTTAATATAAAAGTCACAATTACAAAGAAATATGATAATTAAAGATTAGAAAATTAAACAAAGATTCACGTGCCTGTGGTACGAGTAGCTTATGTGCATGTGTTAAATGCTTAACAATCTACGAAGGTCGCATTGGTTAATTATATAAAATAATTATTAGACAAACACTAATATATAGTAAAAACCATCTTTGATATGATTTATAAAATATTTTTTAAAAATAACAACAATTTTAAGTAGTGATGATGTAAAAAATACTTATTTATAGTACAAAATGAAATTTAAAATAAAAAATAATAGATGAAAATATATTTAGCTTTCAAAGTTGTCCTGGCTGAGAAGAAGACAAATATTAATGCTTATGGGAATCATAGGCACAAAGAAGGCTATCTTCATAAAATCTCCCGAATATGTCTCTTTAATAATAATAATAGGGAATAAATAATAGTAATAAATGCGAAAAGCTATATAGAATCGTTTTTGTATATATTATATTTACATATAATGTTCACACATCCTCTTCACATAATTTTTTCAGTTACAATTTTCTACATAAATTAACTTAAATAATCTCATACCAAATACCCAAAACCATGAGAAATCAAGCTAAATATTTTGTCTTAAACACTAAACCCCTCAACCAAACAGAAGCTAATAGAGATTTTGGTCCTTTAGAATTGATTGTGCTTCTGGATACTGCATGTGAGATTATGTGTTTGGAATCTTAAAAAGCAATAGAAAAGGAAGAATTATTAAAGGGGATAAGTTATTTATGGTTGTCATTTTCTTTCTGGAGAAGAAGAATAACATTTAAACAGTGATGGTTAAAAAAGGAGTGAGCATTTGTGTGTATGTACAGTTACGTACTTCACCCAATTCAGACACCTTACCTTTATTTGCGTGCCAGGATCCCTCATCCTTTTTCTCTTTTTCGATTATTTCCAGCTTCTATATAAAGCTAAAATTCTTTGCCAATATATAATTTTAATCACCTAAACACTTTCAAATTATTTAAAATACACAACCTAATGAATTTAATATTCTGCCATATCGTCTCTTGTATCTTTTTGATGGTCAAATATAAAAAAATAAAATTAACCAAATTATTAACCAATGTTAATTTAACTCAATATTAGACTCAATGTTAAGTTAGATTCCTAACCCAAATTAACCAAGAAGAAGAATGGCCCTTGAGCTATACGAAGGAACCATGTTTGGATTAACTAATTTTATGAAGAAACTTTAATCATTTTTTTTAAATACAAAAAAATACCAAAGATGCTATGTTGGTGCGCTTTGGCTATATTTGGTGGGTCTAGTTGTAGCAGCAAGACGTGGTATGAAATCTAGAAAAAAAACGCACAAAGGTATATATTAAATTCTCTCATAGTTTTGGACATGAATGTTAGTTGCTCCCACCATAAAGATTCGTTTAGCCAAAACCAAACATGGTCCCAAAGAAAGGCTGGTACCTTTTCTAGAGAACCCTAACTATTCATACCATTAATATTAATATTAAGTTATGAAACAACATTAAGCAAATTGTGTTTTCTTAATCACCTGTTCCAGCAATGGCACGTAACAACTTAAGACCTAAAAGAGTTATTCTTGAGTGTTGGCTCTTTTTGTCCGAGTAGGGACTTCATAATCATATACTTAAGTCTAGTGTTACTGGTATGCGATTTATTTCTTTTGTTATGAGAGATCTTCTGTCTTTGTTTTTTTTTTTTTTTTTTTTTTTTTTTTTTTTTTTTTTTTTTTTTTTTTTAATTTTTTTTTTTTTTTTTTTTTTTTTTTTTTTTTTTTTTTTTTGTTTAGTTTTCTTTTCTCGTAAGTGGGAAAGTTATTGTCGCATATTAGTGTTAATAATGTGATTAATGTAGGAAAAGATTAAACAGTTGCCATTCACTTGAGACTTTCATACGTTTAAAGGTTGTCTTAAACAAACACTGGAATAATACCAAATAAAATATTTGTCAGAGAATCTCATTGTTAAAAAAACTATACGTGACAAATGATAAGTATTCTCATATGTAAAAGAAATAAAAGTATATCTGAACTTAGTTACACTAAATGATTGTCTGACAAATATTTGCTGTCTAAATTTTGTTGTAGTAAATTAAATACAATACTGGTATCTAAGAAGTCCCCTTTTCTTCGTAGTAAAATTTAAAAATAGAAAAGTAAAATCTTTATATCTATTGGTGAGTTGTTTGTTTTTTTCAAGAAAAAAAATTCATTTTTTGACATAAAGAAATACTTATTATATTTTTTTAAATATTTCTTTAAACATTTTTAAAGAGGAGAAGTGAAAAACAAATTGAAAACAACTTGTTTTGATAAGCTATTTGGAAAAACTTGTGAAAACAAGGTTTTCTATAGGAACATAAAGCGAAAGTTGTTTTAAAATATGGAGTGACATGTTGATGAGAATTTTCTTTTTTCAGAAACATCTTAATTTAAAACTTAAACAAACTGATCACGCAGTATCTATACTTACTAATTATTATGTGATAGAAGTTTAATTATGATTTTTGGTTAGAACTTGTAGTGATCCATCATTATAGTCATATTTCCCTTTCTAGAATTGGATGCGAATCTCAATAGCGAGAAAGAGGTCCCAATGGGATAAATTCAACTTACCTTTCATGGCAGAAGATGCTTCCAACATAGATAAGGAAAACCCCAACAAAAAGCAGATTAAAAAACGTTATAATGGCAAAGATGATAATGTAAGAAACATTTACGTTATCTAACTACATTCAAATCAACTTTTACAAAACTAATTTTTCTCTTATGTAACACTATTCCTTATTCCCCAATTGTTGCATGATTTATGAGAGGGATGTGCATGCACAATTTTTTTTCTTCTTTCTGCCGTACCAAGCGCAAAGATACGCCTTTTTTTCCGTATGCATGCATAGATATGGATTCGCTAGAATGAAAAGCAAAATGGATGAGTCACTTTCAAACAAATGATCAAAGAAAATTCAGAAACCGACCCAAATATCTAATGGAACATTCTCCTCCTTTCTCCTCAGCCACTCTCTATCTTTACTGATCAGTGATTTTGCATAGAGCAATGTCTATCCACCAAAGCAACCGTACCATGTCCTCAAACCCCTATATAAGCAAACCCCATTTGGCTCCTAGATCATGCACACAACATACCAAAACCTCAAGTACCTCTTCCTCCACATTTCCTTCCACTTTCTGCATTCAAAACTTTTGGCATTGTTTCTATCCTTGCTTAACCTTTGAGACTACATTTGTGGACTTCATCTAGCAGCATAATGGATAGGGTGGTACAGATGGCATCAGAGAGGCCAGTGGTGATCTTCAGCAGGAGTTCCTGCTGCATGTGCCACACCATCAAAACCCTCTTCAGTGAATTTGGAGTGAATCCAAATGTTCATGAACTTGATGAGATACCTAGAGGGAAGGAGCTTGAGCAAGCTCTTTCAAGGCTAGGGTGCAACCCCTCTGTGCCTGCTGTGTTCGTTGGTGGTGAGCTTGTTGGTGGAGCCAATGAAGTGATGAGTCTTCACCTAAACCGGACCTTAATCCCAATGCTTAGGAGGGCAGGAGCTCTTTGGGTTTGAGAAATGAATTAACTACTTCAGACCTTTCTCATCAGCCACTAAAAACCTGTTTTGGTTACATGTATAATTATGGTGAGGTTATATATATCTATGGCCGGCCAGATCCATTATAGGATGCATGTATATTAGTACAGAGTTTATATATGTGCTGCTAATTTGTAATAAATAATAAGGCTAATTAACTTGACTGATAAAGGTGTCATTTAGTTAGCCCTTTTTGTATTGAATGTAGCCTTGTACTTCAGCTAATTACAATAAATTGAATGGACTTGCAGATGATATGAATTTCAACACCTTGTTTAACAATCATGCTATACTGAATAGTGTGGTTTATCAGCATTTTCACATAACTAATTTCATACATCTTATAGTTAAAAAATGTATTTTGACTGTTTTCTACAACAATGATTGGATTTAAAATAAAAAGTAATGTGTTCGCTATCTATGTTGGTGTGAACATTAAGCAAAATCCTTCCTCCAAGCCCTTTTTTTTTCCTCTTTTTTATATCAAAAATAGAAATCAACAGAATTTAGCTTTGGCTTGGTCATCAACTGTAGCACCTTTGGGAAGTGGCACGTTGTAAGACTAGAATCATAGTCCATATCATAAGGCATTAAGGCTCCAAACGGTGTCTTGTTCTTTCACATAGTTGGTGAGGGACAATGCACAGAATGGAATAAATCTATCAGTACAAGAAGTGAGTGCGACATGTCAGTAACATGGTTCCTCTGTCACATCAAATAGTTATATGCCGAACTTAGGAGAAAGACAAGATAGAGAAAAACTAATTGAGCATATCATGAAGTTAAAGAGCCTCTTAAGTCTTTTGGATTAAGGAAAAGTGGTTATATTCTAGAGAAAAAAATGTACTCTGGATATGGCCACTATGGCGTTGGACCCCTCCAACACTATCTGTTTCCCGGAATTATATTACATAACAAAACGATATCGAAGAATATGTAATCCAGTATTATTCTCTGTGTGAGACAGATGAAAATGAAAACCACTAGTTAGTGATAAAATTGGCATGCAAAAGTCATAATCATATTTTAAAAATTAACAGTTATATACTTTTGCACAAATTTTAACTGATATTATTTTAAAATACCTTCATCTCAAAAGTCAAGGTTGACAAGTATTTTATATTCCAGGTGGGCATAATATAGCCTGTGCAAGTGTCACAAATTTGGATGCCCTCTTGATGATGAATGAAATTTGTCAGTAACATTTTCTAGATAGTGAACCCTTTTCTCAAATGATCTTACCAGCCTAGATAATGCTGCATTATTACGTTCTGTTACTTCAGTACAAGTTAAAAAAATCTGGTGTCATATAGGATCAACAATTGTTACTCACTAGTTAGCAAATGACACATTACCATTCCAATATTGATCAACTCAGGAATTCAAGTCTAAACTCAACCATCATACATAAAATGAAGGTGATTTTGCTAATTATGGAAAAGTGATATTAGTTATATCAAACTACATCCATCTATCTTGATTTTACTCCCTCCACACCAATTTTAAACCTCTTGCATCAGGCTATTTTCCACCAGCAGCATGTCAGGTACAGAAATCGTCGATTTTGTTGAAGAGTTATAGAGCAGATTCAACATCCCCACATTTTGAATGCTCAGTACTATTACCAATTTCCCATCCAAGAAAATAGTTTTCTATTTCTAAAATCAGCAATATGCCTTTATTAACAAATTCTTTAGTAGATATTGGGTTTCTATAATCAATGTAAGCATCAATCATCGTGTTTCGGGAAGACAAGTTTCTTTATGGGATTTGTGGAAACAAAGAATATGGCTGCTTCTCATTTCCTACTTTCTCAAACCCAGCGACTATAAAATCCAAGACCTTCGTAAGAATCGTATTTCAAAAAAGAAAAAGACATATCAAACACCGGCAAATACAGAGATTACACGGAAATCCAAATAAATCACATTCTTATTCAGATATTTCATCAAACATTTTCTGTGCATACTTCCTATCGCCATTTTTCAATGTTCAAAGGTTTAAGAAATAATTTTCAAGATTTGCTTGCAAGCGAATAACTTTGATGAATGACTGATTCACACATCATAAAGAATGCATAAATGTAAGTGCATATGACTCCCTTTGATGTGCTAAATTGATAGGAGAACACAAAAATGGATTTTGTTCAGTGTTATAAATAATTGTTAGTGAAAAACATAAAAGAGAATAGTATTAGAAAAAACTAAATTATTTGTAATTCTCAATTTTACGGTACAACAGTTTGTTAATTAGAAATATCGATATTACTTTTACTCGCATAATGGATAACTTTAGATTATATATTAGAATAGTTTAGATTATCACTTATGATCAGTTAAATGAGCATAAGAGAATTAGATAAATAATTCTTTTATAAAAAAAATTGTTTATACATTTTAGTATATAGAAAAAATAAAAATAAAAATAAAATTAACTTCTTTATAAATTAAAATTAACTGATATATAAGTTAGTTGGTAAAATCTTTATTATATAAATTTTCTATTTTTTTAATTTATACATAAATTAATTATAATTAATTAAGGTAATTTTAATTTATAAAGAAGTCTTCTTCCATTCTTTTAATAAAAAATTTCAAACATGTTATAAATTGATACAATTTGTCTCACCATTATTAGCGTCATAATATATAATTACATAATTTTCCACTGATACTTTATTCATAAACATTGTGGATGATTGTCAAATAATTTTGTCTAAACATTAAAAAATATAGATTTATAAAAGAAATGTTGAAACAAACTAGTCCGACATAAAAGAAGTCATTTATAATAACATAAAAACTGTTTTATTTTTCTACAAAGAAAGGTCCAATCATAGAAGATGAAAAAAAATTAGATGTCACAAACAGCAAAACCACTTTTGTGCTGTTCTTGAACCTGAACAAAGAAACAACATGAAGCAGAATTAAAGTGGAGAAGAAGAAGACGAAAAGTGATCACATCACAGATGATGATGATGATGAACTACGATCTCAAAGACAATGCTTCATTGTGTGTGTGCGTGAGTGTCCCTTAACTTAGGGTCACTACCCTTATCCACAGGGCACACACATGGGGTGTCATAGATGCCATCTTTTACCTCATTTTTCTCTCACACAAGTTACCAGGAACACACCTATCCGTGCATGCATGCAGTAAACATCAACACTGGACCCCACCCTGTCTTCTATTTTTTTATTTTCTCAACATTTTAATTACTAAAAAAATTAAATATCTAATTTTGTACTGATTAAAAATATGTTTTTTAATCTCACAAATCAATCTTAGTGATATTTGAAAATATTTTTATATAAAGGTACGTGAAAGAGTTTTACTTCTTCGTATCTTTAGAGAAGCACAACTTAAAAAAGTAAAAGAATTTTCTTCTCTAAAAAATCATATGAGAAACCATTTTTGCATATTTTAATAAACATATTTTAACTTATTTATGTTTTACTCTATCAAACATCCCTGTTTATTATTTAACTAAGATGGATGTAATAAATTGATGGAAGTAAAATTTACAGTATTGAAATGTTAACGGCACGGGTTCGTAAGGACATTGAATGACCGCACACAAGAAGACAAAAAAACCAGTGATGATGCTAACGTGCGCCGTCTCTGTCTCTGGGTTGTCTGTAATGCATATGTTAATGAGTTAATGTACACCCTCTCTTTCACCGCTGCCACCTCATCCCCATTGCTCAGTTTCATGTTGTTGTTGTCGGGATTTTCTTCACTACACTCATACGGTGTCGTTTGGACTTTCTCTTGCTTTTCCACTACCTTCCTTTGGAATGGAATCAAACACCCTGTCGTTGAGCTTTCTAGTTTTGCCACTGAGGATTGTTTTACCATTGTGAGTGTCGACTTTGAATTTTCCAAGCTGGTTACGAGGTTTCTAGTTTATGGGCAGGCGAAAAGGAGCGATCTTGATTTGCATTCTGTCTTGGGAAAGTCTTTGTTTGACTTTGAGGAAAATGGGGTCACCATTTTTGGAGTTTTAGTGCTGTTTTCAACTTGTTTCTTGCTTCACTCGGATCTCAGCACTGCTTTCAGCTTTGAAAAATGTTCGGCTTCTCTCGAAGGCATATGAAACTTGGAAGGTGAATTTTTTTTTTTTTTCTAATTTGGAATTTCTTTTCATGCACCCAGAGGTAGTGAGGTAGCACTAGTTCTTTGAGGGTAAGGGTGTGTTTGGGAAAACAAAATTGAATAAGTATTTATAATGTAAGAGTTTATCTACAGGTTGTTTCTGTAATTAGAGAGAGAATAAGGTTAAACCATTTACCTGTTTTCAGAAGTTATATTCAAGAGTTTATTGAAACGTATTTATGTCATAGAATGAGTCCAAATAAATTGAAATAACTCTTTCAAGTGCACCCTTATCGATGGTTTTCTGATGTTGTTATTGTTGTGTTGTCTCAGTAGATTGAAGGTCCAGCTTTCGGACACTCCCCAGGGAACTAGAAGCCCCATCAGGCATCACCAGAAGCGAAATGTAAACTCTAATGTGATTTTTTCAGCTTCATTCCCTGTGTGGGGTTGAATTTGTAATAATGAGGGTTTTCCACTGATAAAGCTTCTTACAGGGTGATGGAGTTGCAAGGACAAGTGGTCATTTTGAGGAAATTGACAGCCAGTTTCTGTCTGCTACAGCTGAGATGCATACTTGTACATCAGGGAGCTCAGAAAACTGGATGGTGTTGTCAATTGCAGGGGAAAAGCCCACTCCTAGATCTTATGTATGTAATTTTGTGACTCTTAAGATTTGGTCCTGGTCATTTTCTGGAAGTCTTATGAATTGTGTGTAGTTTTGGCTAAGAATTGACTATTATTCTTTGTGAATAGCATGCTGCAGCTGTGGTTGAGAATAAGATGGTAGTGGTTGGTGGTGAATCAGGGAGTGGATTGTTGGATGATGTGCAGGTGAGGGTACATTTCTTGTTTTGGAATTGGAAGACTTATGATGGGGACTAGGGACATTGTTCCTATTATATGAGCATCAATATCAACATTAGATAATTATTTGGTTCTTGGCTCATCACACAAACTGAGATCTGGATACACTTAATTTTTGTTCCAGGTTCTAAATTTTGACAGATTTTTGTGGACCACGGCATCCTCTAAGCTTTACTTATCACCTAGCAGTCTTCCACTAAAGATTCCTGCTTGCAAGGGGCATTGTTTGGTACTTTAATCTATGGTTTTAACAATATTCTCAGCATGCTTACTTGTTTAGGTCTATTCTATATAAGTGACCTTGGTAATGATCAAATTTCATTTGGAATTGATAATTAATACCTTTCACATATTTAACAACATCTTGTTTATAATTTATATTTGATAATGATTTATTCCGGTCTCAATTTTCTTGTGTTTGATGATAATTTGACCAGGTTTCTTGGGGGAAAAAAGTACTTCTCATTGGAGGGAAAACAGACCCAGCAAGTGACAAAATTTCTGGTTCACCCTCTTCTTCTTCCCATGTGTAATAGCTTTGTCCTTGTTCATGCTGAAAAACTGTTCTAATTGCCATTCTGGTTTTTTTAGTATGGGTGCTTGATACAGAGACAGAGTGCTGGTCCCTCATGGAAGCAAAGGGAGACATACCGGTAGGAATTTTGATATGATTAAACTGCAATATCAGGAATTGAAATATTAGGGCATATGCTACTGGATTGCAATTTTCATATCTTGCCCAATCATATTACTTAGTAAATCATAAATCATGGTAATCATTATGATATGTATTATTATGTCTAGGTTCAATGAATAATTTATATAAATGAAATAATTAAGAAATTATATCTTTGTATCTGTTAGATTCATTTAAGTATATTTTGAATCTGTGGTGCAGTTGAATTACAGTTTTCAATATACATACCTCTATTTTATCCCTCATTTAACCAAGGTAAGTCTTTATCAAATTGTCTTGAAGACATGAGCTGAAACAATTGCACACAAATAATCTAAGAAGTAGGAACTGATTCTATAATGAGAATATGACATGTTAACTTATCTAATGTATCATAATTTAGTTTCTTCTATTCGAATCTCTTTAGGCAGTACTGACCAATCTTTTGTTCTACGCAGGTTGCTCGCAGTGGTCATACAGTTGTTATGGCTAACTCAGTTTTAATATTGTTTGGAGGAGAAGATGCCAAAAGGAGGAAACTGAATGATCTACATATGTTTGATCTCAAGTCCTTGACATGGCTTCCACTTCACTACACGTAATTGTGTTAATACTTTGTTATGATTGATTTTTGTTTTTTTCTAAGTTCAAAAACGAAAGTTCTGAATTCCATGTGACTATTTGCTGATAAGGACTTGATGTAAATGTTTACTTGCTTTTGACAAGTGATGCTGTTCTCTTTTTCACCCCCGTAATACCTCCTAAAATATTATATCACTCACAGGGGAGCAGCACCTTGTCCAAGATTCAACCACGTGGCAGCTCTTTATGATGGTAAAATTCTATTTATATTTGGAGGAGCATCAAAATCCAGGACCTTGAATGACTTGTATTCACTTGACTTTGAAACAGTGAGCTCTCTCTATATTCAGTGAAACTTTTTTATTCCTCCAAGAGGAAGACTAAATGCTCATTCATTTTGTAATCAATGGAAATATACGTTCTTTCAGATGGCGTGGTCAAGAATAAAAATACGTGGTTTCCATCCATCACCAAGAGCTGGTTGCTGTGGTGTATTATGTGGCACTAAATGGTTTATTACAGGGGGTGGAAGCAAGAAAAAACGTATGCTTTTTAATGGAGGAAGCATTTATTCGTAATACTCGAGCATGCTATTTAGTTATATCTTTTGAACTTAACCTTTTACTTGGCAACCTCAAAGGAAAGTAATTTATGCATGAATTTTACTGATTTAGTTCTTGGTTACCTTATTGCACTTGTGTTATTCATATTATCTTTCTTTCCAGTCATCATTCCATCTGTTAACCACTACAATGCTTTTGATTGTATAGTTTTGTGATCACTCTTGCATTTTTTGTGTTTTGAACTTTCATTTAATCAATGTTCCTTGGTAACTCTTGATCGATTCTCACATCGTAAGAACATTAGATTACTGTTATCCTTTTGTCTTCCTGTTTCACATATAACTTGTCTCTTATTCTATTCCTTTTTAAATTTCTAATTTTCCTCTGCATTTTTCAGGACACGCGGAGACTTTGGTATATGATGTTGTAAAAAGTGAATGGTCTGTGGCAATTGCGTCACCTCCATCATCTATTACGACCAACAAGGTTAGAGTTTTTTATTTTTTCTGCCAGCTTTACCTGTCATTCATCTGCTGCTACCTCATACTGCTAGCTCACTGTGCTTTTATGTATTCCGTTAACTTGTTGAGATTATTTAATTTTAAGAAAGAAAAATGAAATCAGTTTTCCATAAGCTAAAATTAGTTTATAGAAAAACTGATTTCATTTTTCCTTTTTATTTTCCTCTCCTAGAAGTGTGTATGGAAAAGTTCCTCCAAACATACCCATAGTATGAGATGCTTGGTGAAGTACTTTGATAGAAAGGGAATAATATGATAAATGTATTCTGGTAAGAAAAAAGAAAATGACAATACAAAGCAAACGTCCAGAGCCGGTGCTCCTCAGAGAAATTGCTTCTCTGTCCTAATCTCCCATAATATTCTCCATAACCAACTCCCCCTCTCTCTCTCTCTCCCTTATTACAAGTTCAATACCCCCACCTCCTCGACAGCTCAGCACCTCTTAGTAACTGACTTTTGGTTTTACCCCCTTATTCCTACGTGTATACACTTTCCAAATATTGGGTTTGGGCCTCTCTTGCTTTGGGCTGCCCGATTCATCAATTGGGTTTCTATCATACTTAAGTAGCTTGGCTCTCCCCCATAAAGCTATCTTTGAAGGATGGATTCCCTAAGTTCTTGGATACTCATCAGCTTATAATTCAAATTTAGTTTGATGATTATGATGAAATCACTGGCTATAGTTTAGTTTTGTATTTTTTTTATTAGATTTTTGCTTAACCTATAAGTTGTAAATTGTATCAATTAATTTACCATGTATCTTACTGACTATTAGCAAAAATATTTATAGATGTATTATATTTGGCACAAGGAGCACAACTTATCCGTCTCCTGACCTAATTCTTCAATGTCCCGCAGTAGTAGATTTCTTTTGTATGCTTGACTTTCTACAGTATTTAACAAGCATGTTTTTTTGTGTCTGTTATGATAGCAGGGTTTTAGCCTTGTACTGGTGCAACACAGGGATAAAGACTTCCTTGTTGCATTTGGAGGATCCAAAAAAGAGCCATCAAATCAGGTTTGAAATAAATGCATAAAGTTGTTGTATGAGTTAATTCTTATGGTACTTCTAACCTTTTTCTTGATTGTGTTAGGTGGAAGTGTTGATTACAGAAAAAAATGAATCAAGAAAGCGACCAACTTCTACTAAAGGTCAAAGATCTGTATTACTTGAAAAACATTCATTATCTGCTGAATTGGCTTCTCAACTAAAAAAGGACTCTTCCCATCATTTGATTGACTCTGTTGTGCGACAAAATCTTGCATCTGCAATTCAACACGGTTCTGAAAGGAAATCTCTGTCTGAAACCCTTCGTGAACAAGATTCCAATTCCCTCCCTACCAAGATCTCCCTTCGCAGGCAATTTGATCATCATGAAGAATACAATCCAGATGTCAGGATCGACAAGCATTCAGAAGATGAAAGTTCTTTCCCTCAGGTGAACACAAATTCCCATTAATTACAACTGTATGCTTTGATTTAAAACTCCTAGAGTCAGTGGCCGATTTTAACCAATAATTTTGGAACCAAAATAATTTACTCAAACCAAATGTAGTTTTTTCTCTTCCTCTCATACGCATATTGCACCACTTTCACCTTACACGTGAACAAAGGATATCGAACAACTACACTCTCTTTAATTACGAACAACATTGACTCCTATCTCTACTCTCGGAGGAAGAAGTGTTGGAACCGGTGGATCCGGTGATGGGTTGAGGGGCTGAGGCTCCTCCACTATTAAGATCCGCCACTGCCTAAGCTCCCTATCCACCCTCTAAATGGTTCTACATAGTTACACACAATATAATCAGCTTCTTTTCTGAATGTCTCCCCCTTCATTGCTTTGTTAGACCATGCCACTATGACACCGTCCTAGTTACTGTCTTATTTATTATTTATTATCATTTTGTTTGAAAGCCACCTAGTTGTGGTCACCGTTGTCCCACCTTAATTGCAGCCTCTTTCGTCTGCCTAATAATCTGCTTATGTTGTCATCTCTACATTGGGTTCAATTGATGGCATCCATCACTCCTTCCCAATCATCACATATAAGTGTATTTTTTTTCAGTAGTCCATAATGTCAGAAGCATTTATTCTGATGTTAAGATATGTTTGTATTAAATATCAGTAGCAATCATTCCAATCCTGATGCTAACATTATGACAAAATATAATGAAACCTAATACTGTAATTTACTATACACTTCAGGCGGTTGATCATACAAGTAGTCAAAATGACCGTGGAAATCAAATGAGATCAAGTGGAGCCAAGACCAACATGGAGGAACAGGTGTCAGTATCTGGAAATTCAAATCAACAAAACCTCGGTTTCGGAAACCCTTTTCTAGAAAGTGATGATGTGTCATTCCCAGAAAACAGTAAATCAGGATCACTGCCTGCTGCTTCAAGCATCCATCATTATTATGAAACTAAAGTGGCTTCCCTAATGGGAAAATTTGGCATTCTGGAGGGACAATTGTCAGCTGCATTAGCAAGCAGAGAAGCTGCTGAGAAAAGCTTAGCATCTGCCTTTAAAAGCCGGCAGGAGATGGAGAAAAAATTGGCTGAGACACTGAAGGAGATGGAGTTGCTGAGAGAGAAACTGGTGAGTGCAGAGTTAGCTCAAGAAGAAGCTAACAACCTATCCAACTTGGTCCATGCTGATAATGTAAGGCTTGAGCATGATGTGGCTTTCCTCAAGGCTGTTTTAGATGACACTCAAAAGGTATATAAAGCCTTCATTTGATGAAAGTACTTCTTTGTAAAGCTTTGTTGACTTAGTAACATCTTTTAGTAGGAATTGCACTCAACCAGAGGGGTTCTTGCAGCAGAAAGAACCAGGGCATTCCAATTACAGGTATATCCTAGGATTGATTACGAAGCTTAAGTCTTTGTTGTACTTTTTGGTAAACCATGTAATTTTTTTTCTGTATGTCCAATTATGATGTTCCAATTGAGTTGCTGTTTCTGCGCCATAAAAGTCTTACATATGTTTTCACTAATGATTTTCGTGTTCTCACCATATTTGGGTTTCTCTAATACCATCTATATTGGATGCATAGGTTGAAGTTTTCCATCTCAAACAGAGACTTCAATCAATGGAAAACCGAGCCCCTACTCCTAGGAAACCTTTTCACGTATAATGCTTTTCAAGGCCAAATGATGTCATGCCTATGAACTTGAGCACAAATGATGTGAAAATTTATGTGGACACAATCTATCAGTGCAATTTGAGGATGGCGTATTGAAGATCTCCAAAGAGAAAGAAGAACAATTCACAGAACTTTTTGGCTGAGAAAATTGGATCTGTACTGATGTTTTAACCACTAAGCTTCACCGTTCTTAATAGAAAAACTAACTTTAAGTATGGAATGGTGGTTCTTTAAGTGGTGAAGACAAGAGTTCATTAGTCCTAGTCTAATTAAATCGTGGTCAAATAAATGATAACTAAATAAGATGTTAACTTTCTTGTAATGTTTTATATGATAAATTAAAGTAAATTTTTTTATTGGTTTGTAATTGAGATGTTAAAGTTCATATGGATATTACAGTGATGTTTGTGATAAGTTTTACAAAAAAAAATTAACCTAATATTTTTAACAAGTTAAATAAAATTTTAAATTACCATAGAAGTGTGGCTAATAGTATTCTGAAAAAGATAGAGTACTAATATCACCGTATTTAAATTTTAGGTTGAACAAAAATAAATCTATTAGGATTGGTTCGGTAGTGAAGGTATGGGTAGTTTATAGAATATCAAGTTTTGTTCATTGTGAAAAGAACAGAAAAAAAAATGACATTGTAAGAAAATGAATGTAAGCCAATTAATCACTGTCTGGATTGGATTGTTTGTTCCTTTTCGCATAATTCAATTCAACTATTAAGTACTCCTAACTAATCATTAAGCAGTACATGCATGATTAAGTTTTTCCTATTTCTTTTTCTTGAAACTCTATTTACTTGATTCATTAATAATAAAAATTCAAAAGATGCTCAGAATAATTTGGGAAAAAGTGAAATGACTAATCCACAATGGTGGTGACCAAAGAGATGCAATAAATGAAATACATAACCAACTTTTTATTTTGAATCGTCTAAATGAAAATATATATTTCTATGTTAAAACATTTCAAAATTAGAATATATTAGTGAATAATGTTCAAATTGCATCACATAACCTTAGATCTAAGTTATGTCAAAAGAATGAAACTAAACATATTGGCCAGCATAAAAGTTGGTTCCAAGAGCAACTCTTGAAAAAAATTACATAAAGCAAACAATTGCAGTCATTCTGGAAGTAATGAGTCGTAAATGTAGAAAAAATATTACATATATTAAGATAAGTTGCTTCATGAAACAAGGGTGGCAAATGATGAAAGAACCCACACCACATGCATATAAATTTGTGGTCAAAGAGATTTAAACAACCCCTTTTAAAATAATTTGCAATGAAAAAACCCAACTTCTGTTGCCATTCATTTGAATTGTAGCACATCTTATTCTTTCGCCTAACTAGAGAATAAAGAATAAAGAGAAAAGCTTACATAGAATGTCACCTTTTGACTTGTGATCTAAACAATTAAAATGGACATTTGTTTTACAGGGTTACAGAAAGTGCAAGTTGACTGTCTACAATTTTCACTTGACTAACATTTTTAACAAATATGTCATATCTTTTACAAACATAAAAGAAGAAAATAAGTTTTACAGTGGACATAACGCAAGCTTCCAGCTGAGACATCTTTGGCCTTACAAAATGGAACTCAACCACCTAGCCGATGTCCAATCATCCTGGAAATGAAATTTCAGCATCTAATCCATTCACTCCATATTTATACAGCCTTAGGGTTTGAGATGCAACAGTATGAAATGCTTTGTTTTCTGATGTGAACTCTTGAAGTAGTTAAGGCAAATCGAAGCCAAGCTTGTAATTATAGGCCACCAGGGTAATTCTCGCCCTCACCCTACTGTTAATGTGGTCTCAACATTAAACTATTTCCAGGGTACTTTCCTCATCATCAAGGACTTCCTTCGGTCACTGATATTCAAAGAAGTTCAGTCTCGTCTTGATCTCCGTCAGCATCTTCAACATCATTGTCTTCATCTTCTTCAGGGGCATCAGGATCCACCCCCTACAAAGGATGCAAAATAATAAATTTATTCGCTCAACTTTTCAATTCTAGATAATATTATCCTCATCAATTAAATCTAATTTTGGACTAGACCATGAATCTATTTCAGATAACATAATTCAGAAGGAATGAAGAGTGAGCAATGAGTTTAATCAGTTGAGACTTTTAGAAATATATAATTAATCAAACATCAGACTTATTTAGAAAAGCATACATGTTAAATAATAAATAATAAGAACAAACCTTCATTTGCTTCTCTAAACGCTCTAAACCCCGTTTTGCTGCTTCATTCTGGGTGTTTAACCTGCCATTAGGCCAAATGTTAGGAGCATAGTAAAATCATCAAAAACTGGCATGCATCACATGGATATCCTCAGCAGTAAGGATAGGATCAATTGCTAACAGCAACGAACTTAAAGAACTGCATGAAACAGTGGGGAGGAAAGGTTTATTATAATTCCAAATTGTTACATCAAGGAAAATCATAGTTGAGACATATTAACTAAAAACATAGCATACGCTCTCCTAGTCGCCCCTCAATTGTTACGATATTTTAGAATGTAGGGTCCAGATTCAAGAGTTACGCTAATTTAGTCCAAAGGATGCCAAATTAAATTCTTCAATAATAACACCTTGAAAGATATTTTTGAAATACGAGATCAACCTTAATGCAGCCTGATAATGTGACAAAGCCTCCTGCAGCATGTTAGTGGCGGCAAAGACTTGTGCAAGTTTTACATGAAGAGAATCATCAGCCCAGTCTTTAAGATATCGCTCAAGCAGAGAAACAGCTTCTCCATTTCGGCCTTCAATAACATGGAGCTCGGCCAAAGCTAGTGCAGCTCCAAGGTAACCAGGTTCTAGTCTTAGTGCAGACTCATAGAACTTTTTTGCCTGTATGAAGAATGCATTATAGTTCCCACATAAGAAATCAAAGTACAGATAGTAATCTGTAGATACTAATTTTAAAAAGCTGACAAGTTACCTTTTCTCTGCCACCAGAATTACTGGCATGCACATCACCTACTAACTTTAAAGCCTTTGCTGACTGAGGCATTGCTTTCATTGCTTCTCTTGAAGCATATAAAGCCTCTTTGATTTTAGAAAGAGCCAAATATGTATGAACCAAACCTGAAATATTCAGATTCATGTAAAAAGACTGTAAATTTCTAAATTTTCTATCATCACCACTTTAAGGTAGATATTGACAGCAGAGTACATGCAGTGCAATAAAAAGATGCAATTCTTCCAAGTATAAACTAGAACCTTGATATGAGCGAATATCTGGTCTCAATTCTTGAGCTGCTCTGAAGGCAGACACAGCTGCTTCTGCCCGTTTCATTGTCAACAATAAATTCCCCTGAATAATCTTAGCATGTTAGGAAAGGCTTACGTCATCATCCTCCGCAAACAATATACAGTAAATAGACCCCCATGTAGCATGGGCCATGCCTCATGCAAAACCATATTATTACCTTCATTATATACCCTGGTATGTGCCTCTCATCAATCCGAATACTCTAGTTGCAAAATAATTAGTCAATTGTGAGAAATTTTATAATAGATAAAGTGCAGTCCAATTTGCATCAAATAAAAATACAGACCTGCTCAGCATATTGTAATGATTTTTTCTCATCTTTCCTTTCCCATAAAACAGATAGGGCTACAAAAACCTCTGGTCTTGCAGGATCGATATTCAATAAATCATGCACCAACTTATTCAGCTTTGGATAATCAGACTTAAGCTTTAGAAGCATTGCATACTCATCCATATATGTTACGACGTATGGATCAATTGACCGGGCCTGATCACCAAATTATCAAATATATAAGCTCAATAAGTGCATGAAAATAAATAGTATAATTATAGATAAATGTATTAGCATAGTAAGGTACAAATATGTATTACCTTTTCAAAATTCATAATGGCCTCCTCATTCTTTCCAATGATAGCTTCAACCTTCATTCACAATATACATTAAGCCATCAATTCAAGAAAACTTCATGCAAACTAGGGAAATGCTCCAATCCTCTTAACAGGGGTATCACTTCTTAAACAAATTCAGGCAGTCAACTCAGAACTAGCATCAATTGTCAGTCACAAACTTGGCTCCTCTAAAGTTCTCATTTCAGAGGGAAAAATAAGAAATTTTAATCACCAATGAAAATATTAATAGTTGATATTACATACACAAGTATGAAAAATCATAGATTTGATAAAGTCTACTCTCTTAATTTTCATTAAGGGTTGAGGTATTTTATTTTTCTCACAAAAGGAAACTGCTTGCTTTAGAGGAACTACATCATTGACAAAATACTACCTACCGGAAGCAAACCTTTCCCGAGAGTCCAAAGGAAAAAAAAAAAAAAAAAACAACTTAGAAATAGGTGCAACATCAGCCTGGTTGAAAGGTTATATTGCACACTAGTTATAAATCACTGCAGCAAGCCTAACCTTTGCCATCTCAAGTAGTAAGTGTGTATTGTTAGGGAAACGCTGTAAAAGATCAGCAAAGAGCTCCAATCCACCTACCAAAATTTGAAAAAAAGAAAAACTGGATCTTTCAGCGTTAAACACATATCAGAGACAGCAAAGTACAAGCAAATGAAAAAATAAACATCTTTTGTCGTTAAAATCTAGCAGGAGTTTGATAAAAAAAAGAAAAACAAGAGTACAAGAAGCTATTGCAGTGAGCCAGATAAATAATTTACAGTAGAATTTATCATTTTGTACATTTTGAGTACAGAAATTGGCACCATGGCTATGCACATAAAACACAACTTACGACATTCTTCAGTCCAAGCATCCAACACAAGCATGCAATCAATAATTAGATGATTCCACATAAAATACAATATCTCACCCTTGTAATCATTTGAAGCCATGCAACATTGAGCTTCAACATATCGCTGCAAATAGAATGGCGGAAAATTAATCAGAAATTGCAAGTTCCCACAGTTTGCCTGCCCGTGTACCAAAACAATCCATGGGACAGATGATGCCAAATTTAAAAAAAAAAAAACTCAACCAAAATCAAGGACAGGCTAATTTTACAACTTTCCCGTGCCTATATTTATAGCCATTTTCTTTAGGAAATAAAATCATGTGATATAGAATACACCCCCTTTTTGACAGTTAGTATCTTACAGGTCAACAGAAAAGTATATGGACGGACAAAATTTATTAAACAACGTACAAAAAGGTTGAACTTCAATAACTAACCCTCACGCCTCAGCAGATATTATTCTGAACCAGGCAACGTGTAGGTAAATTAAATCAGAATTAACTATTGATCACCAGGTTATAGAGGATTTGCTACCATGTTAAGAGCCAACTTTCCCAAAAGAATACGTAGGGTTCATAATAAGTTTCATCACTAAGAATAATTTAAGGAAGAAAAAGTAATAGAACTTAAAAAGCATAACACTTCCTCCCAAATCATTCTCATGCATAGAAAACCAAGAACGTCACCCTGTAGCAAATGAAACTCAGTATCTGGCAAGACAAGTGATAAATATATGTGATAAATATATGTTAAATCCATGTGAAACGACTGGAATTTATATTGCAACTGATCATTACATTGAGATATGGATATCAACAAGACAAGCTCAATATATTCTAGATATACCACCAAACCATCAAAATAGTCTGTAAATACCAATCTTTGTTTATTCATTCTTAAGACTAGCAGTCCTCTTTTGTTGCTTCTCAAGGATTTGATGCAAGATGGACATGGTTCAGGTTAACAATGATGCCTCTGTAGAGGCTTAACCTAAAATAAAAAACCTCAAAAGTGATAAATGGTAGCAAGTACATCATGGCACGTAAACAAACAATAATTTTAGTACTATGTATCACTTACTTGAAGCCAACGACTTGAGTCAGTGTGATCAAACGGAGCCCTACCACTTCTATTTGCAGTCTGAGAGTAAATTTTTTAACACCGATTAGATTCTTGGAGGAAAAATTACAATTAAACTGCAATTTTTGCAAATTGATCTACTTAACTTCTAGAAACTCCATGCATGGAATAATCACGACATAAAGAAAGGTTATCGGGCCACAAAACAGACAAACTATTCCAATGGGGTCAAAGCACATGTTGAAATAGCAGAAAAATAGATCACAGGACATGCACAAATTTAGGTTAACAGTTGTTTGTGCCACCTTCTTTCCACCTAATAAATATTGTTAATAAAAGAAAGAAACCAAAAACCAATTAAGGATAGTGATTTTGTTAACCTAGAGGGCTAAGTCTTATAAACACCCCAACCTCCTAACTCGACAGTATAGAAAAACACATCAGCCTACTGGTAAAGTATATTCTTTATTGCTGAGTACCCAATTGCCTAAAGAAAAGGAAGAAATGACACAATCTAATGGATACCCAATTCCACTGCCAAATCAAAGAATCATCTTGAAGATGATCAATGGCTGAATCTCTATTTAGTTTCAGTCAAAAAAATTTCTTTCAGCTTTTTATCAACAAACCTGAGGAAACAATGAAATGATGTCCTTTGCAGTAGATCCCAGTTCTGCTAAAGCTGTGATGGCCTCAAATATATAAGGACAGTGCCTGGCAAAAAGACATCAACAAAGAATTTCATCTTAAACTCAAGTAGCAAATTAAGTAAAAATATAGATCATATGAAAGATGCAAATGCACAATGCTCAAAAAGCAAGTAGCCAGTTAAATAACTCCATAACACACTCAATACTACCCAAAGAGAAAGCAAGCAATCAAAACTAAAAAGATGGAAGAAGGAGCTCCACAATAAAATGCAAATGATATATAAGCTTTACGAAGATATGAAAGAACAGAGAAAGAGAAGTCAAACCACCAAGAAAAAGAACGCACAAAGAAAACTTAAATTGAGATTATTTATAAGGCTGTACAGGACTTCTGAAAGCAAGTTTTTTGCCTTCTCACCCTATATCAAAATGCAGTGCCTAACTACTTCAACAAGTTCATAAAAAATTTAATAACCATGTGTAAGACAACAAAAAACAAATATGTTGCCGGATGAACAACACAATTGTGTTTGCCCAGAGCAAATGCTATCAGTTCAGACATAAGGACGCTAGTGGACATTAAGCCTGAAGGCTGAAGGTCAAAATGCAAACTAGTTGCAACAAATCAATAAAAAAAGATAAATAGATCCATAAAAATCTTTCTAGGATAACCCTACGGAGCCATATACAAGGTTTAATCAGTGTATGAGATATTTACAAACCTTATACATTCTTTGTAAATAGCAACAGCAGCTCGGCTATGCCTAGAAACTCGATATAGTTTCCCTAATAACAAATTCATGGCCAAATTTCTTGCTTTGCTCGGAACTCCTTCCATCTGTAATGAGAAAGTGTCACTGATAACTCACAAGGAATGCAAAACATTGAAAACAAATCAATAATGTAATAAAAATTTCATGACATTTGTTTCTCATGAAAAAAACCCCACATTCTTGACTGACAAAATATGCACAAAATAGCCGTTAAAGCCTTGTTGTCTCCATTGTTAATCCCTCCATAAATAGATAATTGACATTCTTTCAATTGACACCATCACGAATTTTTTAATCAAAAAAGAAAACATTAATGGACATGCACTCTTATGAGTCTGTTCTGTAGAAAGGAGAGAATAGAACAAACAAACCTCAACTAGAGCTGCTTTATTCTCATTCAGAAAACAGTGAGATGATGCAATTTTGAACTTCACCTGTTAAAGAGATCAGAAAGAAAAAAAAAAAAAAAACTCATAAAAACCTGGACTTGCAAAACCTTAAAAGTTAGAAGCACGTCAAATCAACGCTAGCCATTATGAACCAAAGAAACACTAACACCAGTGTACCTCATTCTCATTGATCACCGATCCATTGCAAGAATTTGGAGACGAAGATCGGTTCGACGACAATGAACTTCGAGAAGAAGTCAAGCTCTGTTTTGGAATCATCTTGTAGTATTGCAAGGCTTGTTTATAGGTGTGCTGTCCATCAACAAAAAGAAATAAAAAAAAAAAAAAAAAAAAAAACTT
>Ga0209700_100067_pt1 | contig 144074 bp, 104 predicted proteins | sample SiratroredBW_FD_187528 | JGI IMG/M metagenome (GOLD analysis project Ga0209700, IMG submission 187528) | Root nodule microbial communities of legume samples collected from California, USA - Siratro red BW (SPAdes) (version 2) | ecosystem: Host-associated > Plants > Roots > Nodule | place: USA...
AGGGGATCGCGGTGACGAAGCCGGTCTGCGCGTTGGTGAGGCCGAACGCCTTGACGATCTGCGGCAGCCAGAACTGCATGCCATAGAGCGCGCCGACGAAGCCGAAATAGATCAGGCTGAGCGCGATTACCTTCGGCGACGACAGCGCCTGGCCGAGCGAGGGATGCTTCACCGCCTGCTTGGCGGCAATCTCGGAATCGAGCTTGGCTTTGAGCCAGGCCTTCTGCTCGGCCGAGAGCCAATTCGCCTTCTCCGGTCTGTCGGTGAGATAGAACCAGGTGACGAGGCCGAGCAGCACCGAAGGGATGCCCTCGATGATGAACAGCCACTGCCAGCCCTTCAGCCCCATCATGCCGTCGAGCCCGAGCAAGAGGCCCGAGACCGGCGCGCCGATCACGGTCGAGACCGGCACGGCAATGGCGAAGGCCGCCAGGAAGCGGGCGCGATATTCGGCCGGGTACCAATAGGTCAGATACAGGATGATGCCCGGGAAGAAGCCGGCCTCGGCGACGCCGAGCAGGAAGCGCAGGACGTAGAAGCTCGTGACACCGCTGACCAGCGCCATCAGCGCCGAGATGATGCCCCAGGTCACCATGATGCGGGCGATCCAGCGGCTGGCGCCGAATTTCTCCAGCGCAAGGTTGCTCGGCACCTCGAAGATGAAATAGCCGATGAAGAAGATGCCGGCGCCCCAGGAGAAGATCAGCGGCGTGAACTTCAGCTCCGCATTCATAGTCAGCGCGGCGAAGCCGAGATTGACGCGGTCGAGATAGGAGAAGAAGTAGGCCAGCACCAGGAACGGAATCAGGCGCCAGGAGATGGCGCGGATGGTCGAGGTCTCAATGTCGCTCTTACTGGCGTTCCTGGCAGCGCCGGCGGAACCGGCATAGGTGGTGGTCTGGCTCATGGCTCCCCCCGGGGTTGTTGCTTTTGTGGGCTGGTTGGCGGTTTTCAGCATCGCAGGCAAAGAGTCAATGGAGCGAGCAATGCACGGAGCGCAGCCGGATAAACCTGTTGCGCTGTTACGGACATCCCTGATCCGCGCCGCCCTCGCGCTCGGGGTGATCGTCTGCGGGCTCTCCTTGCGCTGGTACGGCTTTCCGCTCGGGCTGCCCGCCTTCGTCGTGAAGTATGGTGGCTCGGTCTTGTGGGCGACGATGGTGTTTCTGCTGGCCGGCGTCTTGCTGCCGCGGCTCACTCGGACGCAGATCGCGGCGACCGCGGTGATGATCGCCATCGTGGTCGAGTTCTCACGGCTGGTGCATACGCCGTGGCTCGATGCGTTCCGGCTGACGACGGCCGGCGCGCTACTGCTGGGGCGGATTTTTTCGCTGTGGAATTTAGTGGCTTATGCGGCGGGGATTTTGCTCGGCGTTTGGCTCGATCGACTCGTCGCAATGCGTGGTCTCGTAGGGTGGGCAAAGGCGCCATAGAGCCGTGACCACCATCCGCATCACCTATGACGATGGTGGGCACGCTTCGCTTTGCCCACCCTACGAGACCGACACCGTGGCGAGCTGCCTCACTCCGCCAATTGAAACCGCTCGAAGCGATCGAGCTCGTCCTCGATCTTGCGCTTGAGCTCCTTGCGGCCTGCGGTCCTCTTGCCCTCGCCGACCCAGGTCCATTTCTGCATCAGGAGCTTCTTCGCCTGCCGGTCCGTCTTAAGGTCGAGCGCGGCAACGATCTCGTCGCCGACCAGGACGGGCAGCGCGAAATAGCCGAGCTTGCGCTTGGCCTTCGGCACATAGGCTTCGAACAGATGGTTGTAGCCGAAGATGAGATTGGTGCGCTTGCGCTGGATGATCAGCGGATCGAACGGCGACAGGATATGGACGAGATCCGGCGATGCCCGCTCACCCAGCTCCAGCGCGCCCGGCGTGGCCCAATGCTCCTGCTTGCCCGCGCCGTCGATCGCGACAGGCACGAGCTCGCCGCGGCGCACGCGCGAGGCGACCAGGCCCGCCACCGCCTTTTTGCGCGGCGCATCGAGATGGCAGATCGAATCCAGGCTCACCACGCCCTGCGAGCGCAGCGCGCGCTCGAGCAGATAGGCCGTGATCTCCTTCGCCGACGCGGGCTTCGGCAGCTTGTCCCAGCCGAAATGCCGCGTCATCAGTTCATAGGTCTTGAGCATGCCCTGACGCGCGCTGATGGTCACGGCGCCGGTGTAGAAGGCGAGCTGCAAGGCCCGCTTCGAGGGCTTGCGGCTCTGCCACAAATGCTCTTTCTCGACGAGCACGTCGTCCTCGATGTCGCGGATCGTCAGCGGACCGGCGCGCAGCAGCCGCATCACCTTGCGCGTGTCGGCCGGCTGCACCGAAGCGAACCATTTGTGGCCCTCGCGCCGGTGCTCGCGCATCGCCGGCAGGAAGAAACGGAAGTCGCTCGCCGGCACGTAAGACAGTGCATGCGTCCAGTATTCGAACACACTTCGGTCGACGCTCTGGGCATGGCGAAGATCGGCGCGGCGGTAGGACGGGATACGGCTGAACAGGATGTGGTGGTGGCAGCGCTCGATCACGTTGATGGTGTCGATCTGCACATAACCGAGATGAGCGACCGCGTCCGCGACGGCCTGCGCGCCGTCGCCGAACGGGGCGCGCTCGCCCAGCCGCTGTGCAAGTAGCCAGATCTGCCGGGCCTGTGTCGTGGTGATCGGAAGCGGTTTGGGCGGGCGTGACATTGCAGCAGGCAATGTAGCGGGATTCGCGCCAACAAGACGAGAGAAAGACGATTGAGTAGCGGCCAAAGAGAAACCGCGCTGCCATCTGCTGACAGCGCGATCTGTCGGCGAAATGGAGCAAATTATTTTGCGCTCATCTTCTGCGCCTGCATGTAATGCTTGCAGGCGGCGCGCATATTGCCTTTGCTCATCTCGCTGTTGGCCGCAGCCATTTCCTTGGCCATCGCCTGTTTGGCGGGCGAATCCACGGTTCCCATCGCGGTCATGGACTTGCCGATGGCCTCGCCTGTGCAGGGCTGCATCTTTGCCGCAGAAGCCGGCGAGACCGCGAACGCGGCGAGCACAACGGCCGAAAGCAACATCTTCATCGAATGTCTCCTCCGTAGAACAAAACCGGCGTCATGCCGGCCAACGCAAGAGCCATTCTTCAGCGACATTTTTTCAGGGAGAAGACATTTTCGTTGCTGCGCCGCAGCGATAGCCGCCCCTAGCGTGCGGCTTTTGGGCGCTCCCCGAGGCTGCCTGTAGCGGTGTCCGGCTCGCACGAGGCCTTGCCGCGCCCCTCCGACTGGCAGCGATAGACGCTGCCGGTGAGACGATCGACCAGCCACATGTTATCCTCGGCCGGCCCTTCCAGGCCGACATAGCGGGAGGTCAGCCCCGTGATCAATGTCGACAGAAGGATCGCCACAGCGATCATCGCCGCGCCGATATAGATGGGCATTGAGCTCAGGGACACTGTCCGATCCGGCGGGCCGCTGCGATAGAACTGGTAGTCACGCTGGTAATCGCTCGGCCTCGGCACTGGATGGAACTCGGCTCCCTCGCGGACGAATTATTGAATGATCAAAACCTGCTAGGCGTGCATCTGGACGAATTCTTGTTCGTAGGCGGGCCGTGGGGCGACGCCTTTGCGACGATCGGTGAACGCGGATTTCCGGGAATGGTCGGTGAGCTGGTTCGGCGCAACCCACAAACCAACACTGTGACCTCCGGCTCGTGGCTTCGAATGTGACAAACATCACATCAGGGTCTTTGAACCTTCCCTAAGCTCGCAACATCAAATCGCCATCAGGCGTAACAGCGAGGATACGACAATGACCCGTTTTGATAAATTTTTCGGACTGAAGGCGATTACCCTCTCCGCGGCCCTGTCGATGACGGCGAGCCTTGCCCTGGCCGGCGACAACAACGTCTCCGCGGGCCAGATCCTGGATGCACTGAAGCCGAAGCCGGTAACCCGTGGCCTGTCTGTGGGGCCGCAGGCCGATACCGCCGCGCAGGCCAAGGAATCGACCTTCCTCAACACCGTGCGCAACCGCTCGACCCGGTCGCTGTCGACGGGCGAACGCGAGCAGATTGCAGAGCTCGCGGCGAGCAAGCCGAAGATCGATCTGGAGATCCAGTTCGACTACAACTCGGCTGAGATCGCCAAGGCGTCGGTGGCCTCGGTGCAGGCGCTCGGCAAGGCGCTGTCCGATCCGGCGCTCAAAGGTTCGACCTTCGTGGTCGCCGGCCACACCGACGCGATCGGCGGCGAACAGTACAACCAGGGCCTCTCCGAACGGCGCGCCGACACCATCAAGAAGTACCTGGTGCAGAACTACGGCCTGAACAGCGCCGATCTCGTCACCGTCGGTTACGGCGAGACCAAGCTGAAGGACGCCGCCAACGGCGCCGACCCGATCAACCGCCGCGTCCAGGTCGTGAACATGGACACCAAGACCGCGTCGAAGTGATCTCCAAGTTACGCCTGACGAAACGCGCCGCCTGCTCTAATCCGGCAGGCGGCGATGTCATATCCAGCTCTGGAATAACATCAGCCGGCCGAAGGTTCGCATGGAGGTGCCGACGAAGGCCGCGGAGATCGGCAGCAGAAGCGCAAAGCCGGCCGCGGCGACGCCGACATAGGCCCACAGCAGCCAGCGCGGCAGCCCCTCCCGGCGCAGCACATAGACCAGCGCAAGCGACGCCGCGGTCGCGGCCGGCAAATAGTAATAGATGAAACCCAGCGTGCGCGGCAACAAGGCCCAGGCGAGCCAGGGACCGAAATAGAACGCCGCGATCAGGAATGCATCCCAGCGCCGCGCCACGATGAAATCGCGTAGCACCACAGTGAGCGCGAGCAGCGCCGGCCATAACACCAGCGGATTGCCGAGGAAGACGATCGAGGCAATGTTGTCCTCCGTCGTCTTGTCGAACAGGAACCAGACCGGGCGGGCGAGCAACGGCCAGGATGGCCACGCGCTCATATAGGTGTGGCCGGCGATCGCGGTCGTGGTGTTGTCGGTGAAGATTCGCCGCTGCGCCTCGATCAAATCCGGCACCGACAATCCGTAGAGCGGAACGAAAGCGGCAAGATACGTCAAGGCCGGCAGGACGGCGAAGCAGAGCGCGGCATGCTGCACCCGAAAACCGGCCCAGAGATCGGGCCGATACCAGTCGCTCGGCCTGGCGTCGGCAAACTGCGTGCGCCAGCCCTGCATCAGGCGGATCACCGCAACGATGACGATGCAGACGCCCAGTGGAAACAGGCCGCTCCATTTGCAGGCCGCAGCACAGCCGAACAGGCTGCCCGTGAGCGCGAACAGCGCATGCGGCCGCTCTCTTCGAAAACCATGCATGAAGGCGGCGGTCGCGAGCAGGCCGAAGCCGAGCGCAAAGATGTCGAGCATGGCGATGCGCGCCTGCACGTAGAGCATCTGGTTGCTGCCAGCGATGAGCGCGGCTGCGATCGCGGGCCCTTGCGCAGAGAACAGCGCGAGGCCGCACAGATAGATCGCGACGACCGCGAGTGCGCCGAACAAGGTCGCCGGATAGCGCCAGCCAAACGCGTTGTCGCCAAAGGCTGCGATCGATGCCGCGATCAGCTCCTTGCCCAGCGGCGGGTGCATTGGATTGAGCATCGGCTCCGACATCACGGGCGTCAGCATCTGCCGCGCCGCCGGCACATAATGCACCTCGTCGAAGACGAACTTCTCCGGCGTCGCGAGACCGATCAGCAGCGCGAGATGAGCAACCAGGAAAATCGCGACGGCAATCACTGCGCTCCGCGACGTCTTTGGAACCGCGGACAATTCGAGCGTCGGCTGTGGAGATGTTTTGCGTGGCAAATTGGCGTCACCGCGGACAAAAAAGAGATCGCGATCTTCATTGAACGCATTCTGCCGCAACTGTCACTAAGCTTCACGCACGTCCCGCGCCGCTTGTGATAATTCCGCCACATCGCAAGTGCGCGCGATCCGGTACGATCAGGGACATATCGATCGGTTGCGAAATGAATTTGCGTTTCTGGCTTTTCCCCTCTCTGTTGTCGGCCGCATTGTGCGCAGGCCCTTGCGCGCAGGCGCAGACGCGCGTCGGCGAAGCCGTCGTGATCCAGAACGAAGTGGTGCGCGTGGCCGTGACCACCACGCCGATCAATGTCGGCGACAGCATGCTGCGCGACGAGACCGTGCGCACCGGCGCCGACAGCGCAGCGCGCTTCGTCATGGCCGACAGCACCAACCTGTCGCTGGGCCCGAGCGCCACGCTGAAGCTCGACCGCACCGTCTTCAACGACGAGCACAGCTATCGCGACGTCGCGATCCGCATGACCACCGGCGCCTTCCGCTTCGTCACCGGGCACTCCGACAAGGCCGCCTACAAGATCACGACCCCGCTCGCGACCATCGGCGTGCGCGGCACCACGCTCGACATCCTCTCGCAGCGCGGCCGCTCCGTCATCGTGCTTCAGGAAGGCGCGGCCAGCGTCTGCACGAAGAGCTCTCAGTGCGTGCAGCTCACCCAGCCCGGCGACACCGCGATCATCACCTCGACTGGCGGCAAGGTCGGCATCACCAAGACCAACACGCCGCCCTGGACGTTCGCCGCCAACTGCGCAGCGAGCGCCGGGCTTTGCGCCGTCAACCAATATGCCGCCGCCTCGCCGACCATCACGCCTGCCGTCCAAGACGACGGCATGCTGTGCGGGCGGTGACAATGGTGAAACTCCGCTTGAAGCGCTGGGTTCTCGCTGGCGCGCTGGCCGCCTTGGCTGCGCTTGCCTTTGCGCTGGACATTCGACCGGCGGCAGCCCAGGCGACGTGCGGATCCGAATGCGGTGAGCCGACGCCTGACCCGATCTATTCGCCGTCCCCAACGCCGACCTATTCTCCGTCACCCTCCCCCTCGCCGAGCCCCTCTCCGTCGCCCTCGTCGACCCCGGATCCTGCGTCCGCGCCGAGCCCGGATCCGTCGCCAAGCCCGACGCCGACCGGCGCGGATTCCAGCGGCAATTCGATCGGCGGCCTCGCCAATCAGCGTTTCAACCAGATGATCACCAACCGCGTGCTCGGCACGGTGCTGCTCGGCGTCAACGAGCAGATCAATTGCAGCGACTGCATCAGCGCGTTCGGCTCGGCCGGCTCGTTCTCCGCCGGCATCCACGGCCGCAAGGAGCTGACCAACAATCTGTCGCTGCTCGCCGGCATCGCCTACACGCACTACAACGAGGGCGGCTACAAGATCACGAGCGCACCGATCGGCGCCTTCGCGCTACGTTATGACTTCACCGACTGGGGCTCGTCGCGCCCGTTCTTCGACGTCGGCACGATCCTGACGCCGTGGGAGAAGGCGCGCTACACGCGCAGCTACGATACCAGCCTCGGCCCTGTGAGCGTGACCAGCTCGACCAACGCTTCGAACTACGCCGTCTATGGTCGCGCCGGCTGGATCAGCCGCCTGTCGCCGCGCGACGAGCTCGCGGCCTCAGTCGAGGTCTGGCAGCTCTGGCAGCGCGTGTCGGGCTACACCGACAGCGCAGTGGCCTTCAATCCGTTCGACGCCACGATTGCGACCGGTACCGACCGCACCAGCCTGGTCAAGATCGGCGGCCAGTGGACGCATCTCTACGGCAGCAACATCGAGGTCAATATCAACGGCGGCTGGGTGCAGTCGTTCGCCAGCCACAGCGGCATCGTGGCGACCGTGACCGGCAACGGCGTGGTGGTCCCGAGCATGGGCACCCAGGGCTGGTTCGAATATGGCGGCCGCCTCGGCTTCCGCCTGCAAAAGGGCTGGATCGTGGATCTCTTCGCCAACGGCACGCTGGGCCCGCAGCCGGTCGGCAACACCATCCATGGCGGCGTGGGGCTGCGGATCAACTACTAGAAAGCCTCACTGAAGCACAGTCTCGTAGGGTGGGCAAAGCGGAGCGTGCCCACCAACGCTCTCAATCGGGGATGGTGGTGGGCACGGCGCAAGCGCGCCTTTGCCCACCCTACGGCACCTGTGTTGACGTCACGCCGCCGACTTGCCCTCGAACGCGCGACGCAACGCGTCGACATCCAGCTTGACCATCTTCATCATCGCCTGCATCGCGCGCGCGGCCGCGGCCTTGTCCGGGCTCGACAGGAATTCGAACATCACTTTCGGCACCACCTGCCAGGCCACGCCCCAGCGATCCCTGAGCCAGCCGCACTGCTCTTCCTTTCCGCCATGGGCGAGGAAAGCGTTCCAGACGCTGTCGACTTGGGCCTGGTCGTCGCAATTGATCATCAGCGACAGCGCGTGGGTATACTCCATCTTCATCCCGCCATTCAGCGCGACCAGGCGCTGCCCGCCGAGCGTGAACTCGACGACGAGCACCGAACCCTGCTTGCCGGAGGGGCCATCGGAGACGTTGCGCTGGACATGCACGATCTTGGAGTCGGGCAGCAGGGAGACGTAGAAGTTGGCGGCTTGTTCAGCGTCGCCGTTGAACCACAGGCAGGGCGTGACCTTGGACATTTGAATGCTCCTGTTCTGGGCGGCGATCAGGCGTTCGCCATCTCGGGCTGCAGAGGGGCGGCCGCGAGATCCATCCAGTTCACACCCCACATGTGGCCGTCTGGATCCTCGAAGCTGCGGCCGTACATGAAGCTGTATTCGTCCTTCGGACTGGGATCGGCCACCCCGCCCGCAGCCTCGGCCTTGCCGACGATATCATCGACATCGCTGCGACTGTCCGCGGACAGGCAGAACAGCACCTGGTTCGAGGTCTTGGCATCCGCGATCGGCTTCGGCGTGAACTGACGGAATTTGTCGTGGGTCAGCAGCATGGCGAAAATGGTCTCGGAAAAGACCATGCAGCTCGCCGTGTCGTCACTGAATTGCGGATTCTTGACCGCGCCAATCGCCTCATAGAAGGCAGTGGCGCGCTTGAGGTCGGTCACCGGCAAGTTGACGAAGATCATCTTGGGCATCGGAAGCTCCTTGGCGGGGGTTCTGCCCAAGGACGGACCAGCCGGCGACCATCCGACACGGCCACCGAATATTTTTCGACCTTCCCCCAGCGAGGTTCTGTCGCACCGAACCTCGCTCCTCGGACGGCCTTACTTCTTCTCGTTGGGATCGCGGTGCACGGGGTCGATCCACAGCACGGTCTCGGGCTTCTCGATCGGCTCGATATCGAGATTGATCGCGACCGCCTCGCCGTCGCTGCGCACCAGCACGCATTCCAGCACCTCGTCGGGGCTGGCGTTGATCTCCTGATGCGGGACGTAGGGCGGGACGAAAATGAAATCGCCGGGCCCCGCCTCCGCGGTGAATTGCAGACGCTCGCCCCAGCGCATCCGCGCCTTGCCCTTCACCACATAGATGACGCTTTCGAGATGGCCGTGGTGATGCGCGCCGGTCTTGGCATCGGGCTTGATGCTGACCGTACCCGCCCACAATTTCTGGGCGCCGACGCGCGCGAAATTGATCGCGGCCGCGCGGTCCATGCCTGCCGTCGACGGCACGTTCGTATCGAGCTGGTTGCCAGGAATGACGCGCACGCCGTCATGTTTCCAGCGATCGTCGTGATCGTGTGCATGGTGCGAATGCGTGTGGTCATGGCCGGTCATGGGACTTGCTTTCTGTTGGTTCCTCGGGCGGCAAACTAACCCAAAGCCGCGCTCACGAGCCACAGCAAAATCGAAACCCTCATAGTCACGAGACGTTGCTTTCGCGAGCAAACCCGTATGGCTCAGTCATCCCGGGGCGATGCGCGGCACGAACCCGGGATGACGGCGCAAACTATTTTACCGCGAGCAATTCCACGTCGAACATCAGCGTCGCGTTCGGCGGGATCACGCCGCCGGCACCGCGGGCGCCGTAGCCCAGCTGCGGCGGGATGATCAGGGTACGCTTGCCGCCGACCTTCATCGAGGCAACGCCCTCGTCCCAGCCGGCGATGACGCGGCCCTTCCCGATCGGGAATTCGAACGGCTCGTTGCGATCGACGGACGAGTCGAATTTCTTGCCCTTCTGGCCGTTCTCATAGAGCCAGCCGGTGTAGTGCATCACGCAGATCTGGCCCGGCTTTGGCGAAGCGCCAGTGCCGGCGACGCTGTCGATGATCTGCAAGCCTGAAGCTGTGGTCATGGTCTTTCCTGCAGTCTGGGCCGAGGCCGTGGTGGAAACGAAATGCGACACGCCGGCGATCACGGTGATCGCGAGTGCCGACATCAGGGCGAGGAGTGCGCGCTGGAAACGCTGCATTAGGCACCTTCCGTTTGAAGCGGGAGGTGTCTAGCGCAACGCGGGTGAGGTTTCCACCCCTCACACCTCGATATTTTCCAGCCGGACCGGCAGCTTGCGGATGCGCTGGCCCGTGGCGTGATAGATCGCATTGCAGACCGCCGCATTGGTGCCGACATTGGCAAGCTCGCCGAGGCCCTTCGCACCTGCCGGATTGATGTGATCGTCCTGCTCGGAGAGCATGATGACCTCGACGCTGGGCACGTCCGCATTCACGGGCACGAGGTAGTCCGCGAAATTGTCGTTGACGTAGCGCGCGTTGCGTTCGTCGATCTCGGTGGCCTCGAGCAGCGCCGACGACATGCCCCAGATCAGCCCGCCCATCAGCTGGCTCCGCGCGGTGCGCGGGTTCATAATGCGGCCTGCCGCGAACGCGCCGACCAGACGGGGCGCACGGATTTCGTGCGTGAAGCGGTTGATGCGGACCTCGACGAACTCCGCACCGAAGGCATAGGCGATCTGGTCTTTCATGGCGTGGCCCCCGACCAGCCGCACCTGGCCGCTGTGCATGGCGCGGAAGGAATCCAGCGGCGCGTCTTCCGGCTTCCACTCGCCATATTCCTCGACGACGCCGACACCGAGCGCGTCGAAGGCTTTCTCCAGGTCGGGCGCGCGGTCGCCCTTCGCCGCCTGCGTGGCCGGTGTCTGGCCGATACCCACGGTCTCCTTGGCCTTGTCCGTCAGGCTTTGGCTCGGCATCACCGCCTTGAACAGGCGCTGGCGGATCTGGTCGCACACCATCATCACCACGGAGCAGGTGCTGGCCGTCGAATTCGAGCCTCCGGCAACCGGCGCCGGTGGCAGATCGCTGTCGCCGATGAAGACGGCGACCTTCTCGAGCGGCACGCCGAGCCGCTCGGCGGCGGTCTGGGCGATGACGGTGTAGGCGCCGGTCCCGATCTCGTGGCCGGCGATCTCCACACGGGTGCGGCCGTCACGCTGGAGGCGCACGCGCGCGGCGGACGGCCCCATGTGCGTCGGATAGCAGGTGGTGGCACAGCCATAACCGATCAGCCAGTCGCCATCCGACATCGATTTCGGCTGAGGCGAACGCTGCGCCCAGCCGAACGCCTTGGCGGCCTCGTCGAAGCAGGCCATCAGCGACCGCGACGTATAGGGCTTGCCGCTGATCGGCTCAACGGTGGTGTCGTTGATGCGGCGGAGCTCGATCGGATCCATGTTCAGCTCCACCGCCAGCTCGTCCATCGCGCTCTCCAGCGCGAACAGATACGGCACCTCCGGTGGCGAGCGCATGAAGCCGGGCGTGTTGCGATCGGCGCGCACGATCGAGACGACGCTGTCGACGTTCGGACAGGCATAGAGCCGCGTCGTCGTCTTGGTGCCACCGACGCAATAGGGATCGGGGCGCGAAGAGACCTCGGCGCCCTCGTGCCGGAGCGCGACCAGCTTGCCGTCGCGACGCGCACCAAGCTTGATCTCGTGGCGGGTCTCGGCGCGATAGGTGGTGATGGTAAAGCCCTGGTCGCGGGTCGAGACCAGCTTGATCGGCCGGTTCACGCGTTTTGCGATAGCGGCGATGATGGCGGTGCGCGGCGTCATCGAGCCGCGCGAGCCGAAGCCGCCGCCGACATAGGGGTTGACCACCCGGACCTTGTCGGCGTCGATGCCGAGCTGTTCAGCGACGCCGTTCTTCAGGCCGTAGACGAACTGGCTCGGCTCGTAGATGACGAGGTTGTCGCCCATCCAGGCGCAGCTCGTCGAGAACAGCTCCATCGGATTGTGATGCTGCGTCGGTGTGTCGTAGGACGCCGTCAGCTTGACCTCGGCCTCGTCGAACGCCTTGGCGAAATCGCCGACCTTCGGGTCTTCCTTGAACTGGGCATTCTGTCCCTTCGCTGCCGCCGTGGTCGTTCCGGGCGAGTCGAAGGTCGCGCTTGGCGTAGTGGCCGTGTAGCTGACCTTGACCCGGTTGGCGGCCTCGCGCGCCGCCTCGTAGCTCTCGGCAACGACCACCGCAATGATCTGGCCGTCATGGGCAATGTCGGCCGATTTCAACGGCTGGATCGTCGTGCCCGCATAGCCGCCATTGCTGAAGAGCTTCGAGTCCTTCAGCTTCGGTGCGTTCTCGTGGGTGACGATGTCGATCACGCCGCGGACACGCCTGGCGTCATCGAGATCGAAGCGATCGACCCGCCCCTTGGCGATGGCGCTGGTGACGAGGAATGCATAGGCGGGGTCGGCGAGCGGCATGTCGGACGCATAGGTCGCGCGTCCAGTCACCTTTACGGCCGCGTCATAGCGCGGCACGGGCTGGCCCATGTTCGTCTTCGGCTCCGGAGCAGCAGCGGTCATGATCAGATCTCCATCGTTACGGCCTGCTGGAGCGCGCGTGCCACCACGCGCTTGCCGAGCGCGATCTTGAAGCTGTTGTGCCGCCGCCCCCTGGCATCTGCGAAAGCGGCATCGGCGACGCGCTGCGCAAGGGCTTCGTCGAACTTTTGCCCCTTGAGCAGCGCCTCCGCTTCGCGCGCCCGCCAGGGCACAGTGGCGACACCGCCGAGCGCGACGCGCGCGTCCCTGATCGTGCCGTCCTGCACGTCGAGCGCGACCGCAGCCGAGGACAGCGCGAACTCGTAGGATTGCCGGTCGCGCGCCTTGAGATACACCGAGCGCGGCCAGCGTCCCGGCACCGCGAAGGCCGAGATCAGCTCACCGGGCTGAAGCGTGGTTTCGATGTCGGGCGTACTGCCCGGCGTCTTGTGAAGCTGGGCAAACGGCATGCTGCGCGTGCCGGCCTTGCCCGTGATCTCGACAATGGCATCGAGAGCGATCAGCGCCTGGGCGAAATCGCCTGGATAGGTCGCGATGCACTGGTCGGAGACGCCGAGCACGGCATGCATGCGGTTGACGCCGTCCATCGCGGCGCAACCGGAGCCGGGATGGCGCTTGTTGCAGTTCTCATAGGAAACATCGCGGAAATAGCTGCAACGCGTTCGCTGCATCACGTTGCCGCCGAGCGTCGCCATATTGCGCAGCTGGGCGCTCGCCGCGAGCTTCAGCGAATTGGCAATCACCGGATAGTTGCGCTGGATGCCGTCATGCGCGGCGACGTCGGACATCTTCGCGAGCGCGCCGAGCCGCAGGCCGTCATCCTTCGGCTCGATCGCCGACCAGTCGCGCGCGAGCGGATTGATATCGACGATCGCGGCCGGCCGCATCACATCCAGCTTCATCAGATCGATCAGCGTGGTGCCGCCGGCGAGCGGCTGCGCAGGGGCCTGTGTCAGCGGATTGTTCGCGGCCGCGGCGGCGCTGAGCGCCTGCACGGCCATGTCAGGGTCTGTTGCCCTCTGATACGAAAACGGTCGCATGCGCCTAGCCTTTCATGATCTCGGGCGCGGCCTGCTTCACGGCGGCGACGATGTTGGGATAGGCGGCACAGCGGCAGATATTGCCGCTCATATATTCGCGGATGTCCGCCTCGTTGTTTGCATGCCCCTCCTTGACGCAGGCGACGGCAGACATGATCTGGCCGGGCGTGCAATAGCCGCACTGGAACGCGTCGTTGTCGATGAAGGCCTGCTGCATCGGATGCAGGCGGTCGTCGGTGGCGAGGCCTTCGATCGTCGTGATCTCCTGGCCTTCGGCCGCAAGCGCGAGCGTCAGACACGACACCACGCGCCGGTCGCCGATCAGCACCGTGCAGGCGCCGCACTGGCCGTGATCGCATCCCTTCTTGCTGCCGGTGAGCTTGAGCTGTTCGCGCAGCGCGTCGAGCACAGTGGTTCGCGCATCGATGCTCAGGCGCTTGTCCTTGCCGTTCACGTGGAGGGTGACCTCGACAGGAAGCGCCGGATCTTGTGCGACCGGCGCATTCGCGTCCTGCGTGGCGGCACGCGCCGTCATCGGTACGAGCGCGCTCCCAGCGACGCCGGCCATGAAGGCGCGCCGATCGAATGCGGATGCTCTGGAACTTGATTTATCGGACATGGACGGCCTCCACTGCTTCAAACCAAGCAGCGCACGCCTGCACCGCTCATCGCCCCTTAACCTGAAGCAATGAGCTCCGTTCCGAACGAGAAAGGGCGACGCAGCAAATGCCGCGCCGCCCTTCGTCAACTTTTCCTGATCTGTGCGGGGAACCGCGCGGGCGCTCAATAGCCCAGCGCGCAACCGTCCTTGCGCGGATCGGAACCGCCGGTGAGTGTGCCCTTGTCCCAGTCGATCCAGATCGCCTGGGCACCGCCGAGCGGACCGACCACACTGGTGGTCTTGTGGCCGAGCTTCTTCAGGCCCTCGACGATCGCGGCGGGCACGCTGTCCTCGACCTGATACTGGCCCTCGTAATGCAGGCCGCGCGGCATATCGATCGCCTCTTGCACGTCGCAGCCATAGTCGAGGATGTTGGTCAGCACATGCGTCTGGCCGGTCGGTTGATACTGTCCGCCCATCACGGCGAACGGCATCACGGAACGGCCACCCTTGGTGAGCAGGCTCGGCATGATCGTATGCAGCGGGCGCTTGCCGCCTGCGATGCAGTTGGGATGGCCCGGCTGGATGCGGAATCCACCGGCTCGGTTCTGGAACAGGACGCCGGTCTTGTTGGAGACGATCGCCGAACCGAAGGAATGGGCGATCGAGTTGATGAACGAGCAGACGTTGCGGTCCTTGTCCACCACCGTGATGTAGATGGTCGACGGATTCATCGGCGGCGCGACGTTCGGCAGCTCGAGCATGCCGTCCATCCGGATCTTGCTGATGTACTCGTCGGCAAAGCCCTTGGCGAGCATCTCGGCGACGTTGATCTTCATATGATCGGGGGCAGCGACATGCATCTCGCGATTCATGTAGGCGATGCGCGCAGCCTCCGCCTCGAGGTGGAAGCGCTCGACGCTGAGCGGTGCGAACTTGGTCAGATCGAACCGCGACAGGATGTTCAGCATCAACAGCATGGTGACGCCGGGTCCGTTCGGCGGGCACTGCCAGACGTCATAGCCCTTGTACATGGTGCCGATCGGCGTGGTCACTTCCGTCGTGTGCGCGGCGAAATCATCGAGCGTGTGGAGGCCGCCGATCCCGCGCAGGGTCTCGACCATGTCCTCCGCGATCGGGCCCTTGTAGAAGGCGTCGCGGCCGTCCTTGGCGATCGCGCGCAGGGTCTTGCCGAGCTCTGCCTGGCGGATGACGTCGCCGGCCACCGGCGGCTTGCCGCCCGGCAACAGGTAACGCACGGTGTTGGTGCCACCCTTCAGCTTCTCGAACTGGTTCTTCCAGTCGAAGGCGATGCGCGGCGCGACGACGTAGCCCTCTTCCGCCGCCTTGATCGCGGGCTGCAGCAGCCGGTCGAAGCCGAACTTGCCGTGATCGCGCAGCACGGTGGCAAAGGCATCGACCACGCCGGGGATCGACACCGCATGCGCCGAGGTCAGCGGGACGGAATTGATCTTGCGCTCGAGATACCAGTCGGCGTTCGCCGCCTTCGGCGCGCGGCCGGAGCCATTATAGGCGATGATCTTGCCCTCGCCCCGCGGCTGGATCAGTGCGAAGCAGTCGCCGCCGATGCCGGTCGATTGCGGCTCGATCACACCGAGCACGGCCGAGCCGGCGACCGCTGCGTCCACCGCCGTGCCGCCCTCGCGCAGCACCTCGATCGCGGCGAGCGAAGCCTGCGGATGCGAGGTCGCCACCATCGCATTGGTGGCGTGGACCGTGGATCTGCCGGGGAAATGGAAGTTTCTCATGCGAATTCTTGCTTTCTTGGACATCCGGCGCGACGGCGCGCCATCTCGGAAAAACCCGGCCTACATGACATATTCCGGCCAGCCGGAGCAATGCTGGCATACCAATGAAATGGCTGCCATCCGCTGGGCGTATGGACCGTTCGCGGCTTTCAGCCATGCGGGTTTTCCGGGCGGCCGTCGCCTGCTAAACGAGCGGCTATGACGTGCAAGGTCGCCGCCTTCTACCAATTCGCCGCCCTCCCGGATTACCGCGAGCTGCGCGAACCGTTGCGTGCGTTCTGCGCTCGCCTGGCGCTGAAGGGGAGCGTGCTGCTGGCCCAGGAGGGCATCAACGGCACTGTCGCGGGCACCCCGGAGGCGATCGGCGCCTTCGCTCACGAGCTCGCGCACGGCGACATGTTCGGCGGCCGGCTCGACAATCTCGAACTCAAATTCTCGACCGCCGCGGCGATGCCGTTCGGCCGGCTCAAGGTGCGGCTGAAGAAGGAGATCGTCACGCTCGGCGATGCGGCCGCCGATCCGACAAAGCAGGTCGGCACCTATGTCGACGCCGCCGAATGGAATGCGCTGATCGCGGCACCCGATACGCTGCTGCTCGACACCCGCAATGCCTTCGAGGTGGCGATGGGCACGTTCGAGGGCGCGGTCGATCCCGACATCAAGAGTTTTGGCCAGTTCAAGGATTTTGCCGCCGCGCAGCTCGATCCGGCAAAGCACCGCAGGATCGCGATGTTCTGCACCGGCGGCATCCGCTGCGAGAAGGCCAGCGCGCATCTGCTCGCGCGCGGCTTTGCCGAGGTCTATCACCTCAAGGGCGGCATCCTCAAATATCTGGAGCAGGTGCCGGAGACGCAGAGCCGCTGGCGCGGCGAATGCTTCGTGTTCGACGAGCGCGTCGCGCTCGGGCATGGATTGCGCGAGCTTGGCTTGCGAGAACTTGGCCTGCGCGAACCGGACAAGGGGCACGGCCGTGACGAATGAGATCAAGACGCTGAGCGAGCGAATCGACACGCTGGAGATGCGCCTTGCCTATCAGGACGACACGATCGAGACGCTGAACCAGACCATCACGGCGCAGTGGAAGCAGATCGATGCGCTGACGCGGCAGATCGCACAGCTGAGCGAACGGCTCCAGGAGGCCGAGGCGAATGCGCCGGGCCCTGCCAACGAACGCCCGCCGCATTATTGAAAAAGATGAGCTACTGGCCGGACGCCTTGGGCATCAGGCTGGCCACTTCGCCCGACATCATCAACCGGTTGCGCCCGGCTTCCTTCGCGGCGTAGAGCGCCTGATCGGCCGCCTCGACGAGCGAGGCCACGCCCGCCGTGCGCTCGAGCACCGGCCGGCACGCCGCGCCTCCGAGCGAAGCGGTGACGCAACCGGTCGCACGGTTGGTGCTGTGGACGAGGCCCGCCTCGCGGATCGCCCGCCTGATCCGGTTGCCGATCCGGGCGCAGCCTTCGGCATCGGTGTTCGGCAGCAGCATGGCGAACTCCTCGCCGCCATAGCGCGCCGCCAGATCGCCGGGACGCTGCATCTCGGTCGCGATGATCTGCGCCACCACGCGGAGGCAGGCGTCGCCCGCGGGATGGCCGTATTCGTCGTTGTAGGCCTTGAAGTGGTCGACGTCGATCATCAGCAAGGCGAGGCTGGAGCGGTCGCGATAGGCACGCGCCCACTCCTCCTTCAGCCGTTCGTCGAAGCGGCGGCGGTTGGCAAGGCCTGTGAGGCTGTCCTCGATCGCGAGGGTCTCGAGCCTGGTCTCCAGCTTCTTGTGTTCGGATATGTCGCGCGAGATCGCCACCACGCCGTCGACGCGGCCATTGTCCTTGCGCGTCACCCGCATGGTCGATTCGAGCCAGACTTCGCCGTTCTCGCGATGCGCGTTGCGATAGACGAGGCGCGCCTCCTCCGTCTCGCCACGCTTCATGGCGTCGACGATCGCCTGGACCTGCTGCAGATCCTCCGGATTGATGCCCGCAAGCGCAGGCGTGCCGATCAGCTGATTGGCGCGCCAGCCGACCAGGCGCATCGACGCAGGCGAGACATAGCGCAGCCGCTCGTCGAGCCCGATGCGGGTCACCATGTCGCTGGAGCCTTCCGCGAGCAGGCGGAAGTGAGCCTCCTTCTCGATCAGGGCCGCGGCCATGCGCTGGCCCCGCTGCAACTGCCGCACCAGCATGGCACCGATGATCGCGATCAGCATCACCAGGGCGATCACGTAGAGCATGCGGGAGATTGCGGCCGCGCGCCAGGGCGCCAGCAACTCGTCCTTGTCGACGGTGGCAAGCAGGACCAGCGGGTAGCGGCTGCTGCGCTTGAAGAAGCTGACGCGCTGGGCGCCGTCCAGCGGCGACTTGAAATGATAGGCGCCGCCCGGCCGCTGCAGGCTGGCGTCGCGGAACAGCGGCTTGTCGGCAACACTGTGTCCGACGAACTTTTCGTTGTTCGGGTTGCGCGCGACGATCAGGCCGTCGCCATGCGTCAGCGCCACCGAACTGTTGCGGCCGATCTCGAACTGCTCGTAGAAATGCGAAAGATATTTCGAGCTGATGGTCGCGAGCACCACGCCGCCGAAGCTGCCGTCCGCCTTGTTGAAGCGACGCGACAGGGTGACGACCCATTCGCCGTCCAGGAGGCTCTTCACGGGACGGCCGACATGGGGCTCTCGTTTCGGAGAGAGCTGGTGATGACGGAAGAACGCGTCGTCGCTGAAGGTCGAGCCGATCGTGCCGGGCAAGGTCAGCCAATTGCCCTGATCGTCGATGATGCCGAGGCTGTGAATGCGCTCGATGGCCTTCTTTCGCGCTTCCAGCAGGGTACGCAGCTTCGCGATCGTGGCAGGGCCGGCGCCATCCATCTCCAGCCGGCTGACGACGCCGACGACGCCGGAATCCAGGAGATCGAGGCTGTCCTCTGCATGCTGTGTCAGCGAGCGGGCAACGTTGGCCATCTCGGTCTCGGCGCTCTTGAGCACGGCATCGCGCGCGGCCCATTCGCGCCAGGCGCTGACCCCAAGGATGGTCGCGCAGGTGAGCACGACGAACGCGGCCGCGCGCAGCGGCAGACGGCTCCATCCGGCTCTTTGGGTCGCAGCACTCATGCGGCAGAATTCTCCGATCGTTCGGAAACTCTGCCGCTTCTGTTATTGAACTCTGAAATTACTGCAGCAATGCGCGGCGATCCCGTAGTCGTACGGACGCAAGCGTCAGCGCATTGCTAACAGAACATTAGCGTGCTTATCGGAATCCGGCTCCGCCGGCTAGCTGAAGATGGCCTTAACTTTGTTCCAGAGCGAGGGATGCTCGGCATCCGCATCCGCCTTCGAGGGTGTCGGTTGCGCGGCGCTCACGGGATCGGAGGCCGGGAACGTATCCTTCAGACCCTCATCGAGCTTGGCGTTGCGATCGGCGGCGAGCGCTTCGCGCAGGTCGTCGGCGTGCTTGTCGTGCGGCGCAGGGTTGAATGTCTGAGCCATGAGATCCTCCTCGATTGGCTGGTCAACGCGGCGCATTTGCGCTGGTTCCCCTGTTCCGCTCGGGCCTCCCACGGTGTATCAGGAACCTCAATCTGCATCAGGACAGCTCGTGCCCCAGTCTGCGACAAAGCCCTTCATCGACGTGCTCTCCGGCCAGCGCCAGGCCATCCCGCCCATGTGGATGATGCGGCAGGCCGGCCGCTACTTGCCGGAATATCGCGAGGTGCGCGCCAAGGCGGGCGGCTTCCTCGATCTCTGCTTCACCCCAGAGCTTGCCGCCGAGGTGACGCTGCAGCCGATCCGAAGGTTCGGCTTCAATGCTGCGATCATCTTTTCGGACATTCTGGTGATCCCCTATGCGCTCGGCCGCTCCGTGCGTTTCGAAGTCGGCGAAGGCCCGCGGCTCGAACCGCTGGATGATCCGGCGAAGGTTGCGACGCTGGCCGCGCGCGCCGACTTCTCCAAGCTCGCGCCGGTGTTCGAGGCGCTGCGGATCGTGCGCGGCGCGCTCGCGCCCGAGGTCGCCCTGATCGGCTTCTGCGGCGCGCCGTGGACGGTGGCGACCTACATGGTCGCCGGCCAGGGCACGCCCGACCAGGCGCCGGCGCGGATGATGGCCTACCGGCATCCGGAGGCCTTTGCGCAAATCATCGATGTGCTGGTCGACAACTCGGTCGAATATCTGCTGGCCCAGCTCGCCGCCGGCGCCGACGCCTTGCAGATCTTCGACACCTGGGCCGGCGTGCTGCCGCCCACCGAGTTCGCGCGCTGGTCGATCGAGCCGACGCGGCGCATCGTCGAAGGCGTCCGCGCGAAGGCGCCGGATGCGAAGATCATCGGTTTCCCGCGCGGGGCCGGCGCGCAGCTGCCGGCCTATGTCGAGACAACTAGTGTGAACGCGGTGAGCATCGACTGGACCGCGGAGCCGGCCTTCATCCGCGAGCGCGTGCAGAGCAAGGTCGCCGTGCAGGGTAATCTCGACCCGCTGGTGTTGATCACTGGGGGTGCCGCGCTCGACCGCGCCGTCGACGACGTGCTGGCGAATTTTGCGCAAGGACGCCTGATCTTCAATCTCGGCCACGGCATCCAGCCGGAAACGCCGATCGCCCATGTCGAGCAGATGATCAGGCGCGTGCGGGGCTGATTTATTTCGCCCGTAGGGCGCGGCAAAACAAAAAGTGCGAAAACAACCCCATGCACAGTAGACAAGTCATTGAAAAGTCTAGGCCGGCATGCTCACCCCGCGCGTTTGACACGTCGGGCAAAACAGGCGCAGGATGGCACCATCGCCGATTGTGATCTCGCGGGCAGGCTCAGCGCGGCCGGCTGCGCTCGATGATCTCGGCGGCCCCTTTGGCCAACAAATCCAGCCCCACAGTACGACCGAGCTCGCGCGGACGGTTGGCGGGGCCTGAGCGTGAGGCTTCGATGATGGTATTACCGGAGAGGTCGAGCACGGATGCGGCCAGCGACATCTGATCACCGGCAATGGTCGAGAACCCCGCCACCGGCGAATTGCAGTGGCCATTGAGCACCCACAGCACTTCGCGCTCGGCATCGGCACAGGCATGCGCGGCGGGATCGTCGATCGATGAAAGGATCTGCCGAGTCTGCCAGTCCTGCGCCGCGCATTCGACCGCGACGATGCCCTGCCCCGCCGCAGGCAGCATCTCCGCCGCGGTGAATTCATAGGCGATGCGGCTGGAAAGACCGACCCGGTCGAGGCCCGACCGCGCCATGATCAGCGCATCGGCCGGCCCCACCGCACCGCCATCCGGCAGGCGCTGCTTCTCGCCATTGTCGAGCTTGCGCACACGCGTGTCGGCGGCGCCGCGGAAATGGATCACCTCCACCTCCGGAAACAGGCGCCGCGCATAGGCGGCGCGACGAACGGCGTTGGTGCCGATCTTGAAACCCTTGCCGCGGGACTGGCGCAGCGCCTCCAGCGTCACGCCGCCGCGCAGCACCAGCGCGTCACTGGGCGGATCGCGCGACAAGGTGGCGCCGATGACAAGGCCGGGCGTATCCTCGTTGCCAGGCATGTCCTTCAGCGAATGCATCGCCGCCTGGAGCTCGCCCGACAGGACGGCGGCGCGGATCTGTGCCACGAAGGCGCCGCCCTTGCCGCCGTGGGGCAGGAGCTTGCTGGTCTGGTCGAGATCGCCGGTGGTGTCGAACTTGACGATCTCGATATCGAGACCGGGCACGGCGGCGGTCAGGCGGCGCGCGATCTCTTCCGTCTGTGCCAGCGCCATCGCGCTCTTGCGGGTGCCGATCTTGAATCGCGTAGCCAAGTCCTGATCCTTTCGAGACGCGTCATTTTGTTTGAGCATGATCTTATCGGAAAACCGGTTCCCACTTTGCGCTAACGCGGCCCTTCGGGTCCGGATCATGCTCTAACGCGCATCCTCCAATATCATGTCGGAGGCCTTTTCGGCGATCATGATGATCGGCGCGTTGGTGTTCCCCGACACGAGGTCCGGCATGATCGAGCCGTCGACGACGCGAAGGCCATCGAGCCCCCTCACCTTCAGCCGCTGGTCGACCACCGCGAGCGCGTCATTGCCCATACGACAGGTCGAGGTCGGATGGTAGATGGTGCTGCCGCGCTCGCGGCAGAAATCCAGGAGCTCGGCATCCGTGGATACCTTCGTGCCGGGGTCGACCTCGCCAGCGACGAACGGCTTCAGCGCCGGCGCGTTCAGGATCTTGCGCAGGATCTTGAGGCCCTCGACGTTGGTGGTGCGGTCGGTCTCGGTCGACATGTAGTTGATGCGGATCTCCGGCGGCACGGTCGGGTCGGCGCTTTTGATGCGCAAGGTCCCGCGGCTTTCGGGCCGGAGCTGGCACACGGAGGCGGTGAAGCCGGAGAAATCGTGCAGCTTCTCGCCCATCTTGTCGGTCGAGAACGGCAGGAAGTGCACCTGGATGTCGGGCGAAGCCAGCCGCGGGCTGGTCTTGAAGAACGCGCCCGCTGTGCCGGCCGCGATCGTCAGCCAGCCCTTCCGGAACAGCGCATAGCGCGCGCCGGCCATCGTGCGGCGCAGCGGATGATTGATGGTATCGTTGAGCGTGATCTTCTGCGAGCACCGCATCACGATGCGGACCTGCATGTGGTCCTGGAGGTCATGGCCGACACCGGGAGCATCGAGCACGATGTCTATGCCGTGCTTGCGCAAGAGATCGGCGGGACCGACGCCGGAGAGCTGAAGCAGCTGCGGCGAGTTGTAGGCCCCGCTCGACAGCACGATCTCCTTGCGGGCCCGCGCGCGGCGCAAGGCCGCGCCTTGCCGATATTCAACGCCGACGGCGCGGCGCCCTTCGAACAGGACGCGCTGGGCATGTGCGGAGGTCTCCATCTTGAGATTGCTGCGGGTCTTCGCCGGGCCGAGATAGGCCACCGCCGTCGAGGCGCGCCGGCCGTTGCGCGTCGTGGTCTGGAACAGGCCGACGCCTTCCTGCGTGGCGCCGTTGAAATCGGGGTTGTAGGGCAGACCGGTCTCGACCGCGGCGTCGATGAAGGCTTTCGACAGCGGATCGGTCACGATCATGTTGGAGACCGGCAGCGGCCCGCCCGTGCCGTGAAATTGATCGGCGCCGCGGGATTGGTTCTCGGCCTTCTTGAAGTAGGGCAACACGTCGTCATAGCCCCAGCCGGTGTTGCCGAGCTGGCGCCAGCGGTCGTAGTCCTCGTGTTGACCGCGGACATAGAGCAGGCCGTTGATCGAGCTCGAGCCGCCCAGCGTCTTGCCGCGCGGCTGGAACACCTGGCGTCCCTTCAGCTCGGGCTCCGGCTCGGTCTGATACATCCAGTTGACCGTCTTCTCCTTGAACAGCTTGCCGTAGCCGAGCGGGACGTGGATCCAGATGTTGGAATCCTTCGGGCCGGCCTCGAGCAGCAGCACGCTGTGCCTGCCGTTCGCAGAGAGCCTGTTGGCGAGCACGCAGCCGGCCGAGCCGGCACCGACGATGATGTAGTCGAATTCGGGATCGGACGGCGCGAGCGAGGAATTTGCGTTCATGCGCTACTGTTCTTCTTGTTGGTGTTGGCGTTTCCGTTTCGTCACTTAGCACAATCATGCACGCAGGCGCAGCGCCTCGACCAGCGACCTGAACGCACGGGCATATTCCGCGCCCGCCCTTGCGATATCGGCGCGTCCGGCGCAGGCGACCGCGGCTTCCGTGACGGCGCCGAGCAGCAGCCGGGCCAGCGGCTCGACCGGCTGGCGTGCGATCAGGCCGGCCTCCATGGCCGCCGCGATCGCGCGCGGCAGCTTGCCGCCAAAGTGCTTGGCGTCGATCTCGCGCCAGCGTTCCCAACCGAGCACGGCGGGCCCGTCACGCAAGATGATCTGGCCGGTGGGGCCCTTTGCGGTCGCCGCAAAGTAATGCTGGGTACCGGCGACCATGGCGGCGAGAACGTCCTTCTCGGCGCGCGCGGTGCTGTCGATCTCGACGACGAGGTCGCGCGAGACCTGGTCGAACACGGCTTCGAACACCGCCTCCTTGGTCTTGAAGTAATGATAGACCGCGCCTTTGGCAATGCGGGCAGCCTCGGCGATCTCGTCCATGGTGGTGGCGGCGAATCCTCGGCTCCCGAACAGGCGGCGTGCCGCCGTCAGGATCGCTTCCATCGTCGCCGCGCGCCGTTCCGCCTGTTTCGCCATGTGCTTCGTCTAATCGAATTCGCAGCAAGCGGCCAGTTGACTTTTCGACCACCGGTCGGTATTTACCGACTATCAGTCGGTTTTAATCGCGAGGTGTTCCATGCCGAGCCGTGACATTGTCGAGGCGTTTGCGCAGCGGCTGGAAGCCGGAGACTTCATCGGCGCCATCGAACAGTTCTGCACGCCTGATGCCGTGACCTACGAGAACAACGCTGCCCCGACGGTCGGCCGCGACAAGCTCGTCGCCAAGGAACGCGGCGTGCTGGCTGCGTCCAAGGACGTCAAGGCCGTGCGTATCGGGCCGAGCCTGATCGAGGGCGACCACGTCGCGACCCGCTGGGTCTTCAGCTTCACCAATGCCGAGGGCGTCACGCGGACACTGGACGAGATCGCGTGGCAGACCTGGCGGGGCGATCAGCTGATCGAGGAACGGTTTTATTACGATCCGAAGCAGCTGGGGCGGTGACCGCGCCTCTCTCTCGCCCTACCACCGCTGTCATCGCCCGGCTTGCTGCCTTCGCTGATGCCTCGGCGTGCCGAGCGCCCGCGTGGGCCTTGGCGGAGCCGGGACCGGGCGATCCAGTACGCAGCGGCGGCTGTGATGAATCGAGGGGCCGCGGCGTACTGGATGCCCCGCCTGCGCGGGGCATGACAGCGGAGTTAGCGGCGAACATTCCCCCCGCCATCACGCATTTGTATCGATTTGTTATCGATACCTTCGTTTGAACACGTAGAAGTGCTCATTCCGATCGCGGCAGCTATGGATAATTCATAGTTCGTCAAAGGTTTGCAGCGAATTTTCCGCTTCTAGCCGGACAATCGGCCGATGCTGCTAGGCTCTGGAATGCGGACTCAAACGACCAGCTATTTCGCACGGCTGTTCGCCGGCGATCTGTCGGCCTTTGGCGGTCCCGCAACCGACGAGGCCGTGGCCGGCCATATCCGGGCCGAGCAGATGTCGCTGGTGCTCGGCTATTCGGTCGGCATCATGCTTGCCAATGCCTGCAACGCCATCGTGCTGGCCATCGCGCTGTGGCAGTCGCCGGACAGGATGCCCGCCCTGATCTGGGCGGTCATCGTCGCCGGCGCCGCGATCGGATTCGGCGTGCAATCCCACGCCGCGCGCCGTATCACCAAGCCGCAATTCGTCTCGCGCCGCGCCATGCACCGGCTGGTGCGCAACGCCTTCATCCTTGGCGCGGCCTGGGGCATCGTCCCGGTCGCCTTCTTCGCCGATGCTTCGACCGGCGGCCAGCTCGTCATCGCCTGCCTGTGCTCGGGCATGCTAGCGGGCGGCGCGCTGGCGTTCGCCACGATCCCGATCGCGGCCATCGCCTTCACCGCGCCCATCTTCCTCGGCATCGCCATCTGCCTCGGCAGGAACGGCGATCTCGCCTTCCTGCTGATCGCCTTCCTGGTCGTGGTCTACGGCAGCGTGCTGCTGCGCGGTGTGTTCGTCAATTCGTTCGCGTTCGCGCGGCGCGTGATGCGGCAGATCGAGGCGGAGCGCACGGTGCGGCAGGATCCCCTCACCCATTTGCCCAACCGTGTCGCCTTCAACGAAACGCTTGATGCCGCGCTCAAACGACTGGCATTGTCCGGCGAGGAATTCGCGGTGCTGCTGCTCGACCTCGATCGCTTCAAGGAGGTCAACGACCAGTTCGGTCATCCCGCCGGCGACGAATTCCTGGTCCAGGTCGCAAGCCGCCTGCAACGCTGCACGCGCGCGGCCGAGCATGTCGCGCGCATCGGCGGCGACGAATTCGCGCTGGTCATGAACAATCTGGCGCGGCCGGAAGATGCGCTCGAGATCGCCGAGCGCTTCGTTGCTGCTTTCACCGAGCCGTTCCAGATCGAGGGCCGCCAGATCGTCGGCGCGACCAGCGTCGGCATCGTACTGGCGCCGCGCGACGGCACCACGCCGCTTGACGTCATGAAGAATGCCGATGCCGCGCTCTATCGTGCCAAGAAGGCGGGAGCCGGCACGGTCTGCTTTTTCGAGACCAGCGACGACAGGGTATCGCGCGACCGCAAGGCGCTGCAATCGGACCTCGCGGGCGCGATCGCGAGGGACGAGCTGTTCCTGGTGTTCCAGCCGTTCCTCGATCTCGGCGACAACCGCATCACCGGCTTCGAGGCGCTGCTGCGCTGGCAGCATCCGACACGCGGGCTGGTGCCGCCGAGCGAATTCATCCCGATCGCCGAGGAGACCGGACTGATCCACGAGATCGGCGAATGGGTCATCCGCCGCGCCTGCGCGACGATGGCGCAATGGCCTGAAGAGATCAGGGTCGCCGTGAATTTCTCAGCGGCGCAATTTCACAACACCGGCGTCCTCCAGACCATCGTGCAGGCGCTTGCCGATGCGAAGGTCTCTCCCAGCCGGCTCGAGATCGAGATCACGGAATCGATGCTGCTGTCGAAATACGGCTCGGCAGAATCAGTCCTGAATGCGCTGCTGGAGCTCGGCGTCACCGTGGCGCTCGACGATTTCGGGACGGGCTTCTCCTCGCTCACCTATTTGCGCAAGCTGCCGTTCAGCCGCATCAAGATCGACCAGTCTTTCATCAGCGACGTGTTGGTGCAGCCGGACTGCGCCGCCATCGTGAAGTCGGTGATCTCGCTCGCGCGGGACCTGCACATCGGCGTCGTCGCCGAAGGCGTCGAGACCGCCGACCAGCTCGAATATCTGCGCCAGATCAGTTGCGACGAGGTGCAGGGCTATCTGATCAGCCGGCCGGTGGCGGCCGATGCCGTGCTGGCGCTGCTGGACGCGAAGAAGTATCGGGCGACTTACGCGGCGTAGGTGGAAATTATAGGGGGCCTGAGAGCCGGCGATGAGGGCGGTGAGCCCCCTCTCCCGCTTGCTGGAGAGGGCTGGGGAGAGGGTCTCTCCACGGAGGGACTCTCCAAGAGGAGAGAACCCTCACCCGGCGCTTCGCGCCGACCTCTCCCGCAAGCGGGAGAGGTGGAGGCCGCGGCGCCGTCCATTCCTCCTAACAGACTCCCGCTCCGGGCTCGCCTCAAATCGCATCCGCGCGCAGCAGCGTGTCCACCGTGATCGTGCCCCGCGCGCGGGAGACGCAGGCGCAGATCTTCTGGTTGCTCTGCTTCTGATGGTCGCTGAAGAAAACGTCGCGATGGTCGATCTCGCCGTCGACCGCGACCACGTCGATGGCGCACAGGCCGCATTCGCCACGCTTGCAATCATACATCACGTCGTGGCCGCTGGCATTGAGCACGTCAAGCATCGAGCGCTCGCGCGGAATCTCGAGCTCGACATTTGAGTCCTTCAGACGCACCCGGAACGTCTCGGTCGGCAGCGTGCCGCTGGAGCCGAACGTCTCGTAGCGAAGATCGGGAAGCGGATGGCCGGCGCCGATCCAGACATGGCGCGCGGCATCGAGCATGCGCATCGGGCCGCAGAACAGCGCGAGCGTGCCTTGAGGAAGCGAGGCGAACAGGGCGCCTAGATCGAGGCGCTTGCTTTCGTCGCTGGCATGAACGACCAGGCGATCGCCGAGCAGCGTGGCGAGATCGTCGAGATAGGCGGCTTCGCTGCGCGAACGCACGGCATAGTGCAGCGTGACGTCAGCGCCGCGGCGGGCCAGCGCCTGCGCGGCGCCGAGGATCGGCGTGATACCGATGCCGCCTGCGATCAGGCAATAATTTTCGCGCGCCCAGTCCACCGCAAGCAATGAGGCGGGCTGCGTGATGTCGAGCCGCGCGCCTGGCGCCAATTGCCACATGTAGCGCGAGCCGCCGCGAGAATCCTCAGCGCGGCGCACCGCGATCTTGAGGCCGTGGGACGAAGCTTCGCCGACCAGCGAATAGGACCGCGTCTCCGGCAGGCCGTCGATGCTGACGCTGACATTGATGTGGCTGCCGACCGGATAGGCGGCGGCGTCGAACTGATCGGGCCGGATCAGGAATTCGCGGATGCCGGGCGCAAGGTCGCGCGTCGAGACGAGCGTCGCCGGAATCCAGGTTTCGATGAAGCGCATGGTGATTGCCTCAATCGTTTGCGGTCTTGATCAGCGCGAGTGCCGGCAAGAGGTCGAGATGGGTGCGGTTGCGGAGCGCGAGCCGCAGGTTTCGCACCGCGAGCCGCGCATGCTCGCGCATGACGGCCTCGGCCCGCGCGCCTTCGCGGTTCTCGATGGCGTCGATCACCACGCGATGATGCTCCTGCCCAATGATCAGGATCTGCTGCGCCTCGGGCAGCGCCGATTGCGCCATCACGAAGCCGCTGGGCGAGGCGAACGGCAGCGCCGAGGCGCGGTCGATCTGCCGGATCAAGGGCGGGCTGCGCGACAATTCCGTAAGCAGGGCGTGGAAGCGCGCGTTCAGCGTGACGTAAGACGAAAATGCGTCGACCGAGATCGGCACCTGGCGCAGCAATTCGTCGATCGCGGCGAGGCACTCCTTGAGCGGCTCGAGCTCGCGCGCGGAGACGCCGCGCTCGGCAGCGAACCGTGCGGCGAGGCCTTCCAGCGTGCCGCGCAGCTCGATGGAGTCGGAGATGTCGCGCTCCGAGAACGCCTTCACCATGAAGCCGCCGGAGGGGATCGCTTCCAACAGGCCCTCCTCCTCCAGCCGCACCAGCGCCATGCGCACCGGGGTGCGCGAGACGCCTGTCGTCTCCACCGCCTGGAGCTCGGAGATGCGCTCGCCCGGACGCAACGAGCCCGACAGGATCTGATCGCGCAGCGCGAGCTGCGCCTTCACGGTCTGCGAGATAGAGCGATCGACTTCACGCTCGGCCATGACCTGCTACTCCGCGGCCTGGAGGTGTGTCGGCGCGTTTTCCTTCGCCACCATGCGATCGATCAGCTTGCGCGACCACATCGCGCCGGCGTCGATGTTGAGGTTGTAGAAGATGCGATCCGGGTTCTCGTCCATCGCGCGCTGCTGCGCTTCGAGGATCAGCTCGTCCTCGCGGAAGATGCTGGAGACGCCCTCGCGGATCTCGGTGGTGATGCGCTGCTCGCCAAGCTGGTAGTTGCGCACGAACGCCCAGAAATAATGGCAGGTCTTCTCGGTCTCCGGCGTGATGGTGTTGAGCACGAAGCCGTTGACGCCCTGCGAGCGGTCGCCCTCCGGCGCGCCGGTGCCGGTCGGCGCCACGCCGACGTCGATGGCGATGGTGCACGGGGCCTCGAAACGGATGATCTGCCAGCGATCGACGAGACCGGGCTTGCCGAGTTGCTTGGCCCAGAACGGCGGCGGCTCGATGCCGCGCATCCAGCGCGTTACCGTCACCGTCTTCTCGCCATGGGTGACGTCGAACGGCGCCTCGGCCACCGCATCGTTACCGATGGAGGAGCCGTGCACGAAGGTCTCGTGGGTGAGATCCATGAGATTGTCGAGCACGAGGCGATAGTCGCATTTGACGTGGATGGTCTTGCCGTCGCCGGCCCAGGCCGGATCGTGATTCCAGTGCATGTCCGGAACGAGCGCGGGATCGGCCAGCGCGGGATCGCCCATCCAGAGCCAGATGTAGCGGTGCCGCTCGACCACGGGATAGGCGCGGACACAGGCGGACGGATTGATGGTCTCCTGCGAGGGCATGAAGGTGCAGCGCCCTTGCGCGTTGTACTTCAGGCCGTGATAGCCGCAGACGACGGTGTCGCCTTCGAGCCGGCCCTTGGACAGCGGCACCAGGCGGTGCCAGCAGGCATCCTCCAGTGCCGCCACCGAGCCGTCGGCCTTGCGGTACATCACGATGTGCTTGCCGCAGATCGTCCGCGGCAACAGTGCCGGCTTCACCTCGGCATCCCAGGCGGCGGCGTACCAGGCGTTCATGGGGAAGGGTTTTGTCATCGGTCTCGCTCCCACGGCTTATGCATACGTTATGTATACAATAGCAGCGACGCTGGATCGATCAAGCCCGATCAAGGAGTATCTAAATACCTAAATCGTCGTTAGTGTATACACACGCACCCGACGTCATTCCCCGCGAAGGCGGGAATCCAGTACTCCGCGGCGGACATAGGGTTCACACAACTCCTGCCGCGGCGTACTGGATCGCCCGCCTGCGCGGGCGATGACACCGGAGGATACGGCGACCGCTCCGCTGGAGGGGCCCCTGCGGCGCCGGCCCCGCGTCCTACGCCCCGAACACCTTCGCCAAGCCGGCCTTGGCTTCTTCCTGAATGCGCGTCAGGTGCTCGGCGCTACGGAAGCTTTCCGCGTAGATCTTGTAGACGTCCTCCGTCCCCGACGGCCTGGCCGCGAACCAGCCGAAATCGGTCTCGACCTTGATGCCGCCAAAAGGCTCGCCGTTGCCGGGCGCCTTGCTCAGCGTAGCGCGGACGGGATCGCCGGCGAGATCCTTCAGGCCGAGCTGCTCGGGTGTGACGGACTTCAAAATGCTCTTCTGCGGCCCGGTGGCGGCGACGTCGATGCGCGCGTAATGGGGCACGCCGAACTCGGCGGTGAGGTCATTGAAGAGCTGGCTGGGATCGCGGCCGGTCTTGGCCATGATCTCGGCTGCGAGCAGGCCGAGGATGACGCCGTCCTTGTCGGTGGTCCATACCGTGCCGTCGCGGCGCAGGAACGAGGCCCCTGCACTCTCCTCGCCGCCAAAGCCGAAGGAGCCCGTGAGGAGGCCGTCGACGAACCATTTGAAACCGACTGGCGTCTCGACCAGCTTGCGGCCGAGCTTTTTCGCAACGCGGTCGATGATCGAGCTCGACACCACGGTCTTGCCGATCGCGGCATCCTTGCCCCAGTCCGGCCGGTGCGCGAACAGATAGGAGATCGCGGTCGCAAGATAATGGTTCGGATTCATCAGGCCGCCGGTGCGCGTCACGATGCCGTGGCGATCGGCGTCGGTGTCGTTGGCAAAGGCGACGTCGAAGCGGTCACGCATCCCGATCAGGCTCGCCATCGCATAGGGCGAGGAACAGTCCATGCGGATCTTGCCGTCCCAGTCGACCGTCATGAAGCGGAAGGTCGGATCGATCGCCTCGTTCACGACCGTGGCCTTGAGGCCGTAGCGCTCGATGATCGGATGCCAGTAATGCACGGCGGCACCGCCGAGCGGATCGATGCCGATCGTGACGCCGGCGGATCTGACCAGGTCGAGATCGACGACATTGCCGAGATCGGCGACGTAAGGCGTGATGAAATCATAGGCGTGGACATTCGCGGATTTCTTCGCCTTGGCATAGTCGATGCGCTTCACGCCCTTGAGGGCGTCGGCGAGATAAGCATTGGCGCGCTTCTCGACCACGCCGGTGACATCGGTATCGGCGGGGCCGCCATGCGGCGGATTGTATTTATAGCCGCCGTCTTCGGGGGGATTGTGCGAGGGCGTGATCACGACGCCATCGGCGAGGCCCGAGCTGCGCCCCTTGTTGTAGGTCAGGATCGCGTGTGAGATCACCGGCGTCGGCGTGTAGCCGCCGTCCTTGTCGATCATGACGTCGACGCCGTTGGCCGCGAACACCTCGACGGCGCTGACCAGCGCGGGCTCGGCCAGTGCATGGGTATCGATGCCGATGAAGAGCGGGCCGGTCAGCCCCTTTTCTCTTCTGTAGTCACAAATCGCCTGCGTGGTCGCGAGGATGTGACCCTCGTTGAAGGTGTTCTTGAACGAGGTGCCGCGGTGACCCGAGGTGCCGAACGCAACCCGTTGCGCGGGGTCGGCCGCATCAGGCTTGCCGGCGAAATATTCCGTCACCAGCCGCGGAATATTGGTGAGCGCGTCCGGCGAGGCCTGCTTGCCTGCCGCGGGATGAACATCAGCCACTGAAATACCTCGTCTTTGTCAAATTGAGGCCTGCTGCACCATAGCATCGGGCTTGCACGCGCCAACTCAAAAGCCACTGGCCGACACCGGCAACAAATGGCCGCATTTGGGCCCATGAATAGTGACATGACCATTTTCGCAACGACCCTGCTGCTCGCCGGTTCCTTGGCGCTATCGTCTCCGGCACATGTCGGGCGAACCGACGTCGAACTCAACCCGATGCTGCGCAACGCGGCCGTGGATCATGACCTCGCCAAGGTGAAGCAGCAGTTCGAACGGGAGCTCCACAGCGACGCTGCAGACCGCTCCGCGGCATCCAGCCAGCGCTAGCGCCGCGGGCCGGGCGCATCCAAAGGCATTCCTGACGGCCGCACATGGCGTTTACTTCCTTGGGGCCGCCTTGAAAGGGGCAGGCACCACAATGCAAATTGCGGGATCATGCTATGGTTGATGCGTCCCCGCTGTCGCGCCGCAAGGCCGGTTTGTTAACTCCAAAGCTCTATCACAGACCCATGCTGTGGGATCGGACACGCTTCAATCTTGGCGCGACGTGGGGACGCGTGGCGGTCGCTCTGCTTTTGTCGGCTCCGATCTGCGCGCAGGCCAAGGACGGCGGTCCGGACGAGCCGCGCACGACGGCGGCGCTGCCTGACGGCGGGACCGAGCTCGGCGCCGGAGAAACGCCGGCATCCCGCGCCGCGATCCGGAAAATCATCGAGAGAGAGATCGCAAACACCCATTTGCCCGCCGACATCGCCGAAGCGGTGGTCTTCGTCGAGAGCGGCTACAACCCGGCCGTGATCGGCAGCGTCGGCGAGATCGGGCTGATGCAGGTGCGGCCCGAGACCGCGGCGATGCTGGGATTCCGGGGAAGCAATGCTGAACTGGCAGAGCCGGACATCAACATCCACTACGGGGTGATTTATCTCAGCCAGGCCTGGCGTCTGGCCGGCGGGGATCTCTGCCGTGCGCTGATGAAATATCGGGCGGGTCATGGCGAGGAGACGATGACCCCGCGGTCACAAGTCTATTGCAACCGGGCCCGTAACCGGCTTCTCGCGATGAACTCGGCATCGCTGAACGTCGAAGCCGCGGCCGTTCCGGCTCCCGCGCCCCCGGCCATTCCCGCGGCTGCTGCGGCGCCGGCAAAACTGGCAAGTGCACCGAAGATGTCGACGCAGCCCAAAGCCGTCTATGCCCGATACCGTCAGGGCACGGCCGCCGCCAGCCGCGCCTATTGGGCCGCCCACGAGGCCCGGATCAGCCAAATCAAGGCTCGCATCGAAGCAAGATGGAAGCGCGTCGCATTGCGTTGACGGCGATGCCCCGATCTGCCGCTAGAGCCGCTCGCTGAGCGCGAGCTTGTAGCCGACTCCGGTGACGGTCGCGATCACGGGCGTGCCGCTGCCGGTGCGACACCGCCAATTCGGCACATCCGGCTCCGCACGTCCGCCGTTAACGTAAAGGACGCATTCGGCTTCGGAAACGCCGGCTCCGCCTCTATGGTCCCCGCTCGCAGATACCAGACCACGGAGAAGGCGTGATGCAGGGGCAGGCCCGCTTGGCAACCGGTCGAACCAAAGAAGGCGCAACGCCCTTCGGCCGTTCGCACACGCTCGACTTGCTGCGCGGTCTTGCCATTGCCGGCGTGATGGCGATCCACGTCTCACAGTCGTTCCCGTCGCACATGGGCACCGTCGACTTCGCCTTCACGTGCGGCTGGACCGGCGTCAACGTGTTCTACTTCGTCAGCGCCATGACGATGTGCCTGATGTGGACGCAGCGCACCGAAACGAATCCGGCGCGCAAGTTCTACATCCGCCGTTTCCTGCGCATCGCGCCGCTGTTCTGGCTCGCGATCCCGGTCTACCTGCTCGTCAACGGCACGGGGCCGAGCGCCAACGCTCCCAACGGCATCGGACCGCTTCAGGTGATCCTGACCGCGACGTTCCTGCACGGCTTCTGGCCGGACAGCGTCAACAGCGTCGTGCCGGGCGACTGGTCGATCGCCGCGGAGATGACGTTCTATCTCGTCTTTCCGCTTCTGATCACCGCGTTCGGAGCACGCCGTCATCTCTATCTCGCGCTCGCGATCGTGCTGCATCTCGTCAATGTCTGCCTCTTTAAGCCGTGGGCCTTCGCGCTGTTCTCGGCCTATTACGGATCGGGCAACGAAGCCTTCGTCTGGACCACGCTGCACATCAGCTTCCTCAACCAGCTTCCGGTTTTCCTCGTCGGCTGCGCGCTGTTCTTCTCGCTGCGCGACGGCTTTGCGAAGTCGGATGCCGCGGTCTTCGCCGTCTTCATCGCACTGTCCTTCATCGCCGACCGCGCCACCGGCTCGCATGAATTCAACTATCTGATGATCAATCTCGTGCTCGGTGCGCTGGTCGCCGGCTGCATCCGTCTCGAGATCCGCTGGCGGCCGCTCGAGACGCTCGGCCGCAATTCCTATTCGATGCCTGCGCCAGATTTGGCCGCTCGCCGACGGACTGGTCTCGCTGCTCATCGCCTATGCCGTCACCGCCGCGCTCAGCTATTTCGTCGCCCGCGCGACCTGGCATCTGGTCGAGCGGCATGCGCAGGATCTGGCGCACCGCCTGACGTCCGCGAGAGCGGACCGATCAACCATCCGGCCGACCCTCGCCGCCACTGCGGCCGGCCTGCGCTGAGCGGCCTGCTCCGTTCCGGCGCTCGCCCTCGATGCGGCTTGCTTGGCTTGCCGTGTTCAAATCTACTGTGAAAAATCTTCACGCTGGAGGTGGCGCAATGGAGGTCATACTGCTCGGCACCGGCGGCCCACGCCCGGATCCACACCGGATGGCGACGACCACGCTGATCAGGCTCGGCGACGAGAACATCCTGATCGACGCCGGCCGCGGCGTCGTGCTGCAGCTCAGCAAGGCCGGCGTGCCGCTCGGCGCCATTAACACGGTCTTTCTCACCCATCACCATTTCGACCACATCGGCGACCTCTACGATGTGATGCTGAATTCATGGATGCATGGCCGCAAGGACGAGCTGCGCATCTATGGTCCCCCGGATACCGAACGGCTGGTCAATACGCTGATCACGCAGGTCTACGACAAGGACATCACCTGGCGGGATCGCGGCGAGCCGACCTTCGGCGGCTGGAAACCGGTGGTCGCAACGGACATCGTGCCCGGCCCCGTTCTCGACACCGGCCGCTGGAAGATCAGCGCCGAGCTCGTCTCGCATGGCGATGGCCTCGACATGCCGCGGGCCTTCCTCCAACGCTGGATGTGTCTCGGCTACCGCTTCGAGGCGGAGGGCAAGGTCATTGCGATTTCCGGCGACACGGTCCCCTGCCCCGGTCTCGAGCGACTGGCTGAGGGCGCCGACCTGCTGGTTCAGTGCTGCTTCCTCGCAACGCCAGAGATCAACAACGAGCACTTGCGCCGGCTTGCGAAATTCACGATCGCCTGCGGCGATACGGTCGGCAAGGTCGCGGCCAAGGCCGGTGTCAAGAAGCTCGCCCTGACCCATCACCGACCGCGCACCGACGATTCCATGCTGAACGCACTGCTCAACGATGTCCGGCGGGATTACTCAGGTCCTGTCGTGCTCGGTGAGGACCTCACGCGCATCGAGGTCTAACGGAGATCTCAGGACGATCCGATTTCGATCCGGAACGACAAGCGTTCTTCCGCTCCCGCCGCGATATGCATCAGGCCGGGCTTGTCGGTGAACTCGCCCTCGAAGCTGGCGGGACTGGCATGGCCGCGCCAGGGCTCGATACAGAGGAACGGCGCGCCCGACGGCTTCGACCAGACGCCGAGCTCGCGAAAGCCGCGCCAGGACATTTTCAGCCAGGGCCCGGTTGATGCGCCCGGCCCGGCGGCATAGCGGACCGAGCTGCTCTCAATGCGGTCGAAGATGACAGCGTCATCGACGAATAGGGCTTCGGACAAGGGCAGCAATTTATCTTTGACCGGACTTGGCTCCGTTGCCGCGCGCAGTAAGCCGCCGTCGAGACGGCGGACGGGAGACGCTTCCGCGTTCGCAAAGGTCAGCGCATAGCTCTCCTTCGCCAGTCCGGCTTGCAGCGGCCAGTTGAAGGCGGGATGACCGCCGAGCGACGCCGGCAATGTCTCCTTGCCGGTGTTGGCGATGGTGAACGTCAGATCAAGGCCTGTGTCGTCGATCGCATAGGCCACGGTGAGCCGGAACGTGAACGGATAGAGCGCGCGCGTCGCCTCGCTGTCTTCGAGCACCAGGGTGCAGCGGCTCTCGCCGCGCTCCGTCCAGGCAAAGCGGTTGTCGCGCGCAAAGCCGTGCTGGGTCATCCGATACGTCTTGCCCCGGTGACGCAATTCGTCGTTGGCGAGGCGCCCGACGATCGGAAACAACAGCGGCGCGTGGCGCGGCCATTCCGGCCCCGCCTGCCAGACGAATTCGGTTCCGCCTCCGTCCTTGAGCGAGCACAACTCGGCGCCATGCGCCTTGACGGCCGCGCTGAGCCGGCCGCTTCGAATGGAGTGGGTTTCATCGCTCATGCGCGACATCTACACCGCGACCCCATATGCAGCAAGGCGGCGCCAGCGGAGGCGTGACGGTCATCGATGGCGCTTGCTTGTACAGAGCGTTGAAACGTAACAGAGAATTTGGTGTGGACCATCGCCAGCTCGACACCGCATGATCAGGACGATGCGGCCGGTTTCGACTCAGCACGACGGGATACCCCAGCGCCGGCGAGTTCGTCGGAATTGGAGTTGCGTAACAGGAACAACGACCTCCAATCGCGCTGATGGCCAAATTCGATATAGCGATAGCTCAGGGCACTTAGCAGGATTGTTATTGCAAGATACGGAAATGAAAGTCGAAGCGTGTCTTGCAACGGAGACGTATCGGGCGGGATCATTTCAACCATGATGATCGAATGCCACGCATAGATACTGTAGCACATGCATCCGACGACCTGAATTGGCCACGCCTCGAACAAGCGATTTGCGGACCATGCCCCGCACAACACCGCCAGCAGCACCATGGAAAACCCGGCGCAAAAGATCGTGGCGTAGAGAATGCTCACAGCCCAGGGGCCATTATCCTTGAGATATATGGCGGCAATCATCAGCAGCAGTCCGGGCAGCAGCCCGCGCGACTGAAATCTCCTGAGTGAAACGCTGTCCCTGGACTTGACGTAGAGATCGCAAACCAACATTCCGAAAATGAACTGGTAACACGACCCAAATATTCCACCCACAAACGGGCGAAACATCCCAATCCGATCCACCGCGATAAGATGCCCAGCCACCACGAAAGCTGAGCAAATGACGACGCTCAACAGCAACAGCCTTCGAAGGCCGAAGCGCGCGATCAGAAGAATCAGCAGCGGAAACAAAAGGCTGAACCAGATCTCAACGCCTACGGACCACAATACGGGATTGGAGGGGGGCATAAACCCGTGCGGCACAAAAATGAAAAGCGTAGATAGGAGTCCGCCGAGCTCCAGGTACCACGCGTGCGATCCAGCGGGCGACTTGGCATGGAGTGCAACCGTCACGAGGACAACCGTATAGTAAAGTGGAAGCAACCGAGCTGCGCGATGCCAATAGAAATGCGGGAAGTCGGCGAGCCGATCGATGGCTCGCTTCTTTGTGCGATAGGGCAGGTACAGAACGAATCCGGAGAGCACGAAGAAGATATTTACGCCCAAGAAGCCGTGCTTCGCGACAATGGCCAGGAGACCGTTTGGATCAAGTTCGCCGGGAAACGCCGGCGCGCTGGATGTAAACGGAACAAGCAAGTGAAAGAGGATCACCATCAAGATGGCGAGTCCGCGAAAACCGTTGACGGCCCCGATCTTCTGCACGCGACTATCAGCTATGATGGTGGAACCTGGGGATTGTAACGACAAGACGGGCAATCTCAGTATTCGTGGTTTCCTGTTTGCGATGTTCGCTACGTTGAGCGAGCTGTCAATCGATGGCCGTCGCATCGCTCACGACACGTGCGATGCCAAATCGAAGGCGCATTGACCAGCAAGTAGGCAAGTCGCCGGATCGCGGGGGATGCAGCGAATATCTCGTATCGCGAACACCTCACGCGTCGTCGGAAGCGATCCTCAGGCGAGCGCAGCCCTCCCCGGACACGGCGAACGACGTGCCTTCAAATCGTCAATTACGGCATCTATCAACTACGGGATATAGACGGTAGCAGGTTAACTCTGAGGCAGAATTATGAGTGGGCGCGTATAGTTTGATGGTTGGGCTCCTCATCATATTTGTTCTGCTCGCGATTGGCTTCGCGGCCGGCTACGGCACGCGCGAGCTGATCTCTCGTAAGCGGCACGCCGAGTACTTGCACTTGCAGCCCTACGTTTCGCCCGCGCTCAGAACCGGGCGACCATCTTCCGATGAAAGCACCAAGACGCGATACGCCACACCTCAACCCGCAATGACTGAGCAGGCGAACTATGACATGCCTCAGTCGTTTAAACCCGTATCCATTCGGGAGCCGAAGCCAGTGAAATCGAAATCCGGGCCTGCCGGCGCAAGCTTGCGTCTGATCGAGCCGCAGTCCTCTAAGCCCGATCCCGGATCTTTGCAGTCCGTGGACATTGAGCAGAGCCTCGAAGAACTGGTCGGACTTCTCCTGCGCAAAAGGCAGGGAAGCTAGGACCGGTCTCATCCGAGGCGTCTTGGTCACGAGCCTCTTGCCGCATTTGCGTGTCGGCCTGAGGTCGACCACCCGGGGGTGGAAAAGTAAGCCCCTGGAACCGAAGCACCAGTGTCAGCAGGAGAACTCCGGGATCCAGGGGACCGGATCGACGACCGAGCACGTTCCAGGGCAGAACCGCCCGCCCGCAGCACGGCGGCAGGCGCACCAAAGATTTGGCCACGCCCGCGCAAAAGTGGTATGTTTTTAGCGGTTCTGTGGCTACAATACGGCCCGTCACGCGTCCAGAACATCTCTGGTGCAAGAGCAGGAGGGCAGATCTTGGTTGTGCTGATGATCGCAAGCGCCGTGGCCGGTGTTCTTCTGGGGCGTTTTCTTCGCGCATACGCCCTTATTCCCGCAACGATGCTGATCCTGGTTGCCGCGTGGTATTTGGGTCTTGAGCAGGGTTTCGCCACGGGCTTGATAGCATTCGTCGCCAGCGCGGTAATTTTGCAAGTCGTCTATTGCGCGAGCCTGCTGATCTATCTGCTCATCGCGAACCTCTCGGTGCTCGATCAGGTGCAGTCGGAGGCATCACCGCAGATGCGTGAATCGCGAATCGCAGTCTAATCAGACCCCTATCATGAGCGGCCGGCGAGGATGTTGTCGCATGGCCCGTATATTGTTACATCCTCCTGTAGAAGCTCCGCACCTGCTTAATTGCCATGCAGATCATCCCGCAGGGCCGCATTCCTGCCGGTGTGCTTGTGAGCGCTTCGTTTACGCGGCATGATCCCCTGCGCGCGTGATGCTCTGCAGAAAGCTGTTGCCGCAGCTCCAATCTGCTCAACGGCTCGAAAGATCTCCCGCACCAACTGAATACGCTTGGCGGAGGCTTCTTCTTTGACTTTGATTTCGGCTCCTTGAAACTTCAGCGGAATGGCTGTGTTGCACAAAGTCGACCGGGCAAAATGTTTTTGGACGACACGACCGGCGACAAGCTGGAGCGACAAATCAAGTATGCTCAAGACGTTTGGAAATGAATGGTAACGCAATTTATTTGGAACCGACGCGAAGCCGTCGGCCGATATTCCTCGATTGCAAAGAAGAAGCGCACATTTGCGCCCTGCCACGGGCTTATGAGGCTAGATCAACCCGCTGAGACAAAGTGACCGTCCATAGCACCTATATTCGCCGTCTTTATTCGATAATGCAGATGTGATCGGTTGGCTGGAAATTTAAAAATGGAATTGCTGGCGAGAACAGCCGCGGGCGGCAACGGCGCGCAGAACGCGTTACAAAAGTTGATCGTAAGGGGTCAAGCGGCTGTCGCACTTTTGACGCCAGCGCGATCACGGGCCAAGCAGCGTCCCGATCCGGTCATTCACCGGATTGATACCCGGCCCCTCGACTTCGGCGCCGATGAGATCGTGGCTGTCGGCAAGCTCCGCAACGAAATGCTGCGATTACCGGAATTCCTGCGCCATCATCGCCGGCTCGGGGTCGGACGTTTCCTCGCGATCGATGACCGTTCGGATGACGGCACGCGAGCATTCCTGCTCGATCAGCCGGACGTTCACGTGTTCGAGATCCGGGAGCCCTTTGCAGAATCAAGTGGTGGCGCGCGTTGGACCAGCGCCGTGCTCGACCAATTCGCGCCAGGACGGTGGGCGCTGACGCTCGACGCCGACGAACTCTTTGTCTATCCCGGTTGCGAAAATTTTGATCTTCGATGGCTGTGCCGATATCTGGAGAGCACCGGCGCCGATTGCATGACCGCGGAGATGGTCGATATGTATCCACGCTGGCTCGGAGGCCCGGAGCGCTACCAGGCCGGTGAGAGCCTCGTCGCGTTCTGCCCCTACTTCGATTCAGATACCTATGTGAAGCGCCGTCGGCGCGGCTTTCCGACCAACTACCTGGTGGGCGGTGCGCGAGCGAGGCTGTTTTATGACGAACCGATGCCGCCGAAGATCGCCCTTTATGACGCACTCGTACAGTTGCTTGAGCCATACGGGCTGGCGCGGCTGCTGCCTGCAGTTAACATCACGCGCTGGCAGCCACCGCTGCTCACTAAAGTGCCGCTCGCGCGCTGGTTGCCCAGCCGTCGCTATATCGCCGCCGGTCACCTGATGGCCCCACCAGGCAAGCTAGGCGATGTCACAGGCGCCCTGCTCCATTTCAAATTTCTCCACGACTTCACCGATAAGGTCGCAATCGCGGTCCGTGAGGGGAATTACTATCTCGGATCGGTCGAGTATCAGCGCTACGCGGAGCGACTCGATCAAAATCGGTCATTCGAGCTCATCTATCCGAAAAGCCTGATCTACCAATCATCCGACGACCTTGTCCGTTGCGGCCTGATGCGTCTCTCTCCGGCCTATCAGGCCGCGACGCGATAACCTGCCCCATCGCTTCTTGTACACAGGAGGCGCGCTGGAGCCTTCCTCCAATCGTCATCGGACCCCGTCGTTGTGCTTGATGTTTTCGTCGGAAGGACCGACCGGTATCCGCTGTTCCGGAGCATTGATCTCATCGATCAGTTTGCGGCCGAGAAGCCGAAGGAGAAGCTTCCTTCCACGCACCAGTGCCGGATAAAGTGCCCTTGCGAGGCGTGGCCGGGAGAACACCAGCCGATTAAGGCGATTGAAGACAGTCGTCTCCCCGGCAAGCGTTGCCAGCAGATGCATTGCATCGGCCCCATGGTAGTGCCGCCCACGCCAGCGAACCACCATGCCTTCATTGAGATCGAGGTTGCGGGCGCGGATATCGCCGACGATCGGATGCTCCGAACGCGCGTCGATCAGGTGAATGCGCTGCCCACGCTCCCGCAACTGGTACAGCAGAACATAGCGGCTGCATAACGGGCATTCGCCGTCATAGACCACCCAGATATCGTCATCACTATGGGTCAATTCGATAGTCCGTTCGATTCCGAACGTCGCGCACAAGCTTGCCCTCCGCCAGGCCGAGGCATACTGAGTCCACCACATAGTGATAGGCGACGATATCGTCCATGGTCAGCTTGTTGAATTCGCCATACAGCCATGGATTGGACAGCATGTGGTGCGGATAGGCATAAAAGCTGTTGTTGTCCTTCACCCAGGGGTAGACACGAAAAAAGCGATCCGTCTCGCGGACCAATTTTTCCACGGCCTCCATGGATACGCCTGTGTCCTGACGCGGAAGGATCTCCGGGCCGCAGGTGGTCGCGTCGTGCCAAGTCGCAAGATCGTGGTTGTTGCCGCCAACGCGAGCCCGGAAATGATTCTCAGGGATGTACATGGTTCCGGTTCCGATCATGTACGAGTAGATGCCGAAATACGTGGAAGGCGCGAGAACTTGGCGACCATCGCGGGTCTCGACGAAAAGCCGCGGGCTTGCCAGCTTCGGCCCGTCCAGCCATCCCAGGTGATTGGTGTAGAAGAAGAACCGGCCACAGATGACGGTCACGACCATCACAACCTTCATCGCCGGGGTGAACCCATCACGCGGCAGCGTGCGTGCCGCGGCTACGATGAACAGGTTGAGCGCAATCCAGAAGAAGAAAAGAGCCCCGAGCGTGAAGTACACGCCGATGTGGAAGACGTCGAACAGCAGGCAGAAGAACGACAGCGCGCGCGTCGAGATCGCAGCCAGGGGCGACAGGAGCTGGGCACCCAGCACGAAGACGTTGAAGATCAGCTGGTTGCTCACGATCGCGTCCCAGATGGTCTGCAACGCGCCCGGCCACAGGCCGAGCGGGGCGTCGCCGCGCTCGAGGCCCATCAGGATCGAGGTTTGCGTGGGATTTGCGAACAGCCAGGTCCATGGCTTCTCGCCACCGGCCTGCAGCTTTGCGATTCCCGACCAGAAATAGCTGCCGAGATGCGCCCCGACGGCGCACGCCCAAATCAAGCCATAGGCGCGATCGCGAAGCTGCTTCACGTCATATGCGGGAGCGAACAGAGTTCGCAGCCACGGCACGCGATCCATCACCCAGGCGCTGGTGAGAACGATCGTGCCGAGCACGCCAAGCACGGCGAAGTTACCGACGTCGAGCATACCGAGATAATCGGTCTCCGTCACGAAGATGCCGGACACGACGCTCACCATTTCGCGCCATGCATGATAGAAGTAGAACAGCGGCACCAGAAATGAAGGACGCCAGATCGCGGCTATTCCTGCCACAACCGCAAGCACCGCACCGTAACGGAAGAACAGAATCTTGTCGCCCGACCCGAACAGGATGTTGGGGGGCCCTGCGAATGGCCCCAATGAATCGAACAGCAACTGCACGAAGATCGTCATTCCGATCGCGAAGGCGGTGATCCGCAATGGCGGCGAGAAATCACGGTAGCGAATGGAGCTGAAGGCGAGCGCGCCGGCAAATGCCGAGCAAACCAGCACCAGAGCGTAAATGTCAGACCAGCGCGCGAGATGCGTGACGGCCCGCCGCGAAATCGCAGACAGAATGACGGCTACTGCAAGGAGGAAGAGAGGTCCCGCAAGCGACGCGACGCCAGACCGCGCTCCTTGCCGTGATGCAACAGTGTACAACGTCATCCCGTCTCGGACCTCCGGAGCTTCGCCATCGAGATCAACCGAACATTATAGAATGACTAGCGGCCTGCAAATATCGCAAGCGCAGCTTGCCCTTCTCCTGGTGTGAGTGCTCACAAAATCATCTCACGGGAACCTCAGCACTGTGAATTGAAATATGACAAACTGCGGGCATTGATGTGACCACAAGTGTCCGCATTGACGTTGGTGACGTCCGGCCATCGCTTGAGATCAGTTTCGAGCAGGCTCGCCCAGGCACGCCGATCCCACATCGCCCGATCACGTCTTCCGTTCGTGTCAAGGCCAAGCTAAAAGCCGGAGACGATCGGAACCGCCATCGTGCAGCGCGCTGGATTTCCCGCGGCATTTGCTGGCAGGCGCGAGACCGCGCAAGAGGTGTTTGAGATCGCGGGGGGTGAGCTCGTTGGACAAGGATAGCAAGTCACGGGCCGTAACCAACATCCTCATAACGGGCGGGTCCCAGGCCTGGAAACTGTCGGCCGGTTTTGTCCTGACGATATTCTCGACGCGAAATCTTGCCCCGTCCGACTTCGGCCTGCTGGCCATGTCTGCGACGGCCGCAACATTCCTCGGGCTCATCAAGGATGTCGGCGTTGGACAGGCCATCATTCAACGCACGGAAATCGCCAAGGGCCAAATCGATGCGCTGTTCTGGCTGTCGGTGCTCGCTTCCGCGGCATCTGCTCTCGTTCTGGCGTTGAGCGCGCATCCGGTTGCGCTGTTTTACGGCGATACGAGGCTTCAGCAGCTCATGATCGCAATTGCCGGCCTAAGTTTCATAGCTGGCCTTCCGACCGTTCCGGCGGCGCTCCTTGCCAGAGAATCCCGATTTAAGGCCCTAGCAATCCTGGATGTCGCCGCGACAACCGCTTCCGTTGTCGCAGGGATCGTCGCCGTAATCATCTTGAGAAACTATTGGGCACTTTACCTGTCCACGCTCGTTCTTACGCTCTTTTCGACAATCGGGATCTGGGCCTATTCCGGCTATCGCCCCGGATATCCCAGTCTGGACAGCGAGACGCGCCACATGGCGCGATTTGGCCTGCACGTGTCAGGGTTCAATCTGGTCAACTATCTTTCGAGAAATGCGGACAACATTCTCATCGGCAAATTTCGAGGCGGCGACGAACTTGGCCTGTACGATCGGGCCTATAAGCTGTTGCTGCTGCCGATCGTCCAATTACACAACCCGATCGGCCAGGTGATTGTCCCGCTGCTTTCGCGGCTTCGTTTCGATAAGGAGAGATATCTCAGTACCTACAACGATGCCCTTGCCATGGTTATGCTCATATGTCAGCCGGGCATCGTGTTTGCCATCCTGCTCTCGGAGCCGCTCTTCAGAGTTCTCCTTGGCGAGCATTGGGTGGGCGCAGCCCCGATTTTTTCCTGGCTCGGCGTTGCCGGCTTGATCCAGGTCGCGACCGCGACGGCAGCTTGGCTGTTCCTCAGTCAAGGCCGTAGCCAGGAGTACTTCAGGCTTGGCGTTTGGACCGCCTTGATCAACGTGACCTCATTCCTCGTCGGTCTTCCCTGGGGCGCGCTTGGAATCGCAGCGGCGTATACGCTGGTGAACTGCACCGTCGTGCTGCCGCTTTGCGCGATATCTATCGGTCGTCATGGCCCGGTGACGACAACGAGCCTGGTCAAGACGACCGTCCCGCATTGGATCGGTTGTGGCGTTGCGGCGGCCGTCACAAGGATTTCGAACATCTCATTGCTGGAGGGAAACTCTTTCGCTGGGCTGGTTACGCTGCTGGCGCTTGCCTATGCATCATATCTCCTCGCCATGATCTCCTTCACGCGGAAACGGGAACTTGCGAAACGCGCGTTGCGCAACGTTGTTCGAAAGGCAAAGACCTTCAGCGAAGCATGAAGTCATGCAACTCCGCCAGATGGACATCAATCGGGGCTACCGCGTGAACGGCGTCGACCTGATGAAGCCTCGAGTCAACATCTGGATAAGTGGTGGCCGCGAGGAGCCCTACCTTGGCCGTTTCATGAAACGCCTCGTTAACTAAGTCATATGCGTTGGAGGTGACGGACTGCTCGAACACGAACCCCTCGCCTCCCAGGCGCGCGGTGCCGACGGCCGGTGCGGTAGCAGGAGGCTGCGACGGCGCAACCGCCGAAAAATCAAAGCTAGCCTTCGGAGGATCGATGACCAGCGTGCCCCCGGATCCGTCGCTCGAGAGATTGAAGGTCGAGTTGGTGTAGTTGCCAACAAGCGAGATATGTGCCGTGTGATTTTGAGCATCGACCACGGTCAACACGCCACCGGCTGTATCGCCGGAAAAGAACGCCGTCGTTCCCGCTCCGTACGCGATGTCCTTCAGGTCGATATGGTTGGAATTTGACGCGGTGCCGTCACCCGTCAGACCGATGAGCGTTCCCGTAAATTGCGACGCGTGGTCCAACACCAGATTGCCGGTCGACGCCTTGAAGGTGATCGGCCCGGAAGCGGCGCCGGACAATTCGAGCGTCGCGCCGGGGTCGACCGTCGCGGCCTGTGACATATTGCCCAGATTCAATACGACATTTCCGGAGATCTTGAGGATGGTCGATGACGTATTGATTACACCATCGCCATTGAGGTCCTGATAAAACGTCGTCTCGACCGCTTTAAGAGCAGGGTCGGTCGGGGACACCTTGTTCAGGAGGTTCGATAGATAGTTGCCATTGCTGTCCGTGGTCCACACACAGAGTTCGCCGGTGGCCGGAATCTTCCAGGCGACATCATAGCCGCTGGTCGTTTGCTCAACGCCCACCGGCGTCCAAGCGCCGAACTGTCCCGACACAACCGCTACGCCACCGTACTTCAAGGTCGGCCCCGCGCCGCTGGCCATCGCGTCGAGCAAGTAATTCGAGCCGACCAGAACCAGGCTGGTTGAGCCGGACGCCTCGATTGTCGTGCCTGAAACCTGCTGGGGCGTTGGTGGAAGACCAATCACGCCATCACCGTTGAGATCCTGGTGAAAGAGGGTCTCGCTCGACTCAAGAGCCGGGTCGGTGCCGGACACCTTGTTCAGATAGTTGGATACGAAATTGCCGTTGCTGTCGGTGCTCCAGACCGCGAACTGGCCGGTCGAGGGGATCTTCCACGCGACGAGATAGCCGTTCGACGACGCTTCCGCAGCCACTGGCACCCATGCGCCAAGCTGCCCCGCGACAACCGCCGTTCCGCCATTCTTCAGGATCACCGATGAGCCGGCCGTCGAAAGGTAGAAGTTGCTTCCCGACTTGATAAGCGATGTCGTGCCGGTCGCTTCGATCACCGTACCCACGGCGGAACTGAAAGCGTTGGAAAGCTGGCTCAAATTGCCGGCGATGTCGGTGGCGGTCGCGGTGAAGCTGTGTTGCCCTGCCGTGAGCGATCCGGTGGTGACGCTCCAGGCCCCACTCGTCGCCGCGACGCCCGTGCCGAGCAAGGTCGAGCCTTCGTACAGCCGGACAGTGCTTCCGGCTTCTGCCGTGCCGGACACGATTATCGCGCTTGAAGCTCCAGGTGCGCCCGAGGTCAGGATAGGTGCAACCGGGGCACGCGTATCGACCGTGACGTTCAACGCACCGGAGGAAGCGCTGACGTTGCCGGCGGTGTCCGCGGTCTTGCCGGTAAAGGTGTGATTACCGTCCGCCAACGTTGCGGTGGCAAAGGACCAGGCTCCGTTGGTATCGGCGATCGCCGTTCCGATCATCGTCGCGCCGTCGAAGACCTGCACCGTGCTCCCGGCGTCCGCGGTTCCAGTCAAATTCACGTGGTTGACATTGGTGACGCCATCGCCGGCGACGTTGCTGTCGGGCGAGAACGACGCGAGCTTGGGCACGTTCGGGGCGATCGTATCGATGGTGACATTCACCCCGGCTGAGAGCGCGGTGAGATTGCCGACACCGTCCATCGCTGCGGCGGCAAAGGTGTGACCGCCTTCGGCCAGCATTGCAGTCGCCATGCTCCAGCTACCGTTGCCGTCGGCGATCGCCGTGCCGATCTGAGTTGTCCCGTCGAAAACCTTGACGGTTACACCTGCCTGCGCGCGACCCGTGAGGACCAGATGGTTTGTATTGATGAGGCTCGACACGATCGAGCCGCTGTCGTTGACAGCCGAGATCGTCGGCACGGCGATAGATGTCATCGTCATCGGCGAATTCGTCGCGGAAACGAATGAATAGTCGGCCGACGTCAAGCTGGTGACGCCCGCAATGCGCAGCGCATCTGCTCCACCCGCGTAGTGAACGGTCCACACGTCGTTCACATGGGTCAAATAGGCGCCGCTATCGTAACCTTTCAGAATCAGCTTGTCGTGTTCGGCAGTCGCGCTTGTGAAGACGTGGAAATCGGCGACCGTATCGTTGCCGCTGCCTGCATTGTAAATGAAGGTATCGTTTCCGGCTCCTCCGGAGAGCCAGTCATTTCCGCCCGCGCCATCCAGGAAATCGTCACCGCTCGAGCCGACCATACGGTTTGCCATTTGGTTGCCGACGCCGGCGAGCCCGCCCATCATCAACGTCAAGTTTTCGACGTTTGCCGACAACGTGTACGACGTCCACGCCTCCACGCTGTCAACGCCGCCGCCGGGATTCTCGACGATTTTCTGGTTCGCATTACCGATGACGTAGGTATCGTCGCCGTTCCACCCGACGAGCGTGTCATCGATATTGACCGCCGAGAGCTTGTCGTTCGCCGCGGTACCGTACACCATGCGGCTGCTCGCTTTCCCGCTGATCCAGGACGTAATTGTCCCACCGACCGGGAGCGTTGCTGGCAATTGGAAATCGTCGCTGGTGAATGCTGAGACCGTCGTGTTGCGGAACACCAGGGTATCCTGGCTCGTCAGCTTCAGATATACGTCGCTTCCGACCTGGCTCATCGCCGCTTGAACGTCGGCGAATGAGGTGAAGGCAAAGCCGTTCAATTGGACAACATCGTGTCCAGCGCCTGATCCCGGCGAAAAGTCGGTGATGATGTCCGAACCGTCGCCGGAGTTGATTACGAAGCTATCCGCACCGCCCCCGCCGGTCAGGATATCATTGCCGAGCCCGCCGGTGATCACGTTTGCCGCGGCATTGCCGATGATGATGTTGGACTGAATATTGCCGGTCGCGTTGATGGCCGCCGAACCGGTGAGCGTCAGATTCTCGACGTAGCTCGAAAGCGTATACGTCACGGAGGAGTTTACCGTGTCGATGCCTCCGCCATAGGCCTCGATAACCTTCGCACCGGAATCGGTGACGACATAAGTGTCATCGCCGGCACCGCCGGTCATGACATCGGCCCCTCCTGCACCACCGATCAGATCATTGCCGGATGTGCCGCTCAGCGTGTCCGCAGCCGCGCTTCCCACGATCGTGTTGGTCGGTGCGCCACTCGTGAGCAGGGTGTAGTTCGCAAGCGTGTACTCCGGCAATTGATAGGCTTTGATTGAATCGATCGTCATCGTCGCCGTCGATCCTGGAGCGGCGTTGCCCGGCCAGCTCCCGCCCATCGCCAGATTGGCGATCATATACATCGCCGAATTCATGTCGGAGGGTGTGGCCTGCTGTGCGACCACCTTCCCGTCGACGAAGAATGTCAGGTCGTAAGGGGTCCATTTGAGCGCAAACGTGTGTTCTCCGGTGGTCAGGTTGGCTGTATTTGCCCAACCCCCATTCGTCGCAGGCGCGTAGGGCGAGTGAATGGCCCAATGCGCCTGGTCAGGATCCTGACCAAAGGCCTCGAGCACATCGATTTCCGTCTTGAGGTTATTGGCAGTGCTGGGCAGCAACCAGAACGCTGGCCACGCGCCGCTTGTGCTGGGCAGCGTGGCCGTCATCTCGAAATAGCCGTAGGTCTGGGTAAAGCTGTTCTGGGTCGAGATCATGCCCGACGAAAATATGGCACTGCCCGTATAAGGCGTTGCGCTCGCGGGCAACGGTTGCGCCGTGATGACGAGGTGACCGTCCTGAATCGAGAACGGATTAAGCCCGAGCGACGTTGACGCCTGAGTTGCCGGCAGCCCGGAAAAGCTGGGATCGACATACACTTCCTGTTCGCCGGCCAGCCCGTAGCCTGCCGCTCCGCTCCAGGCATAACTCGTGCGCCAGGTCAGGCTGGGATCCTGCCCCGCGGACAGCGTGTTGAAGTCGTCGTTGAAGGTCTGGACCAGTCCAGTCAGGGGACTGACGATGTTTATATTGGCGGTCGTGAGATTCTGGAGGCTGGTGTTTTCAAGTGTTATCGTTTCGCCGCTGGCGATCGTCAGGACAAGGTCGGTGCCCACCTGCTTCATGGCCGCCGTGACATCGGTGAACGTCTTGAAGCCGGTGTTGTTGAGCTGCAGGATGTCCCCGCCGGCGCCCGCCTGAAAGTCGGTGACGATGTCGTTGCCGTTGCCCGCTGTCACGACAAAGGTGTCGCGACCGGCCCCACCGGTCAGCACATCGTTGCCTCGCCCGCCGTCAATCATGTTGTCGCCGGCATTGCCGACAATGATGTTGTTGAGATCATTGCCGGTGGCGGGCGACGGAACACTATCTGTCAGGACAAGATTCTCGACGTTCGGCGCATTGACGAGGCTGTATCCATTGATGTTCCAGACACGGATCGTGTCTATACCCTCTCCGGCCTGCTCGACAACTTTGGTGTTGTGGTCATAGACATAGTAGGTGTCGTCCCCTGCTCCGCCGATCAGCGTGACGCCCGTGCCGCCGGCCTCCATGCCGTCATTTGTCGCCCCGGTCGTCAGCGTGCCGCCTGCGGGGACGGTACCCGCCCAGTTCCATGCCGTTCCGCTCGCTGGCAGCGGATTGTCCAGCACGACATTGCTTGCAACCAAGGTCGAAAGCGCGACATTCTGCAGCGTCAGGGTTTCGGTGGACGACAGCGTGACGACCGTATCGGAGCCCATTTGGGTGGCCGCTGCCAGGAAACTGGCGAACGTCGCAAAACCGTAGTTCTGCAACCGCAACACATCGCCGCCTAAACCCGCCTGAAAATCAACGACCGTATCGGAGCCGTACCCCTTCGAGATGACGAAGGTATCGCTGCCTGCGCCTCCGGTCAGAACATCGTTTCCGGTCCCGCCAAACAGAACGTCAGCACCGGAACTTCCATTGATAATGGTCATGATGGATACGTGCTCCTTTTACGTGGCACACAACTATGCATGCGTTCAAAAGAACCTTATGGATTCGACGCAATTTGACGCATGACGAGAGAAACAGCTGGCGGCTGGCGATTTCTGCGGAGACACCGGAATGCTACGGGCTCATGTGAAGTCCACGCTGCTTTGCAAGTGTAGGACCCGTCATTCACTGAGCAGGCGCCGAACACATTGGGTTCCGATTAGGGAACCGTGTTCCGCATCCGATATGTGTGCACATCATCTTGCGAAGTTCCCGTTACGCACGCTCCTCGACTCGCCAGGACTTTCGCCGGAGGGCCCTCAGCGCGAACTCGGCCGTTTTCAATGCACACCACATGGTCCGCATCGCGCACTGAATCCAGGCGATGTGTTATCAGCAACAAGGTTCGGTTCTTGAATTGTAGCTGGATCGCGCGTCGAATGCTGTCCTCGAGCGTCAGATCGAGCGCGCTCATCGCTTCGTCGAGGATGAGGAACTTCGGATTGCGCACAATCGCACGTGCAAGACCAAGACGCTGACGCTGACCGCCCGAGAAGCGCAGACCATGCTGTCCTATCCAGGTGTCGTATTTGTGAGGTAAGGCCTCGACGACCTCTGAAATGCCCGCGACCCGCAGCGCCTGCCGAACCTCTTCCTCGGAGGCGTCGTTCCTAGCCATCCGCACGTTTTCGATCACCGTGCCTTCGACCAGGTCGACATCCTGGCCCGCAATCGCGAGCATGTCGAGCCAATCGGTTCGATGAACGTCTTCGATGGATCGCCCATCAACCCGTATGACACCCTCGTTGGCCGAATAGAGTCGCAACAATAGATTTACGATCGTGGTCTTGCCCGCTCCACTGGCTCCAATGAGCGCAGTGGTCTTCCCCGCAGGAATGTCAAACGAAACATCCAAAAGCGCGGGCTCGGTACCGGCATCATAGCGGAACGTCACGTTGCGAAATGAAATGCCGTTCTCCAGTTTAGCCACGGCCACGTGCCCGGCCTTCGGGTACTCCTTGTCATCTGTCGACAGCATGTGTCTGATGGACCGCAGCTGCGGCTCGATCTGCGCCATATACAGCAGGTTCCCTTCCAGATCTCGCATATGCGGCTGCAATCGATAGAGCAATGCGACCGCGGTCAAGCTTGTCGCGAAGCCAATTCCCCACATATCAGCGAACGCGATGACGAGAAACAGCACGGCAAGATAGCCCACCTCCGTCAGGGGCGAGACCAGAGCGGACAGACGCGCAAGCCGCAGCGCGACCTGCCGTGCCTGCGTCGACGCGTGCTCGAAGCGCTTCTGGTGAACCTCCTCCTGGCCATATGCGCGGATCGTGCGCATACCCTGGAGTGTCATCAGCATATGCTCACCCAGTTTTTGATGAACCAGCTTGACGCCGGCACCCAACTGCTGAATCGGCAACGAAAGATGACGCAATCCAGCCGACACGAGCATTGAGGCCGCGACGGCGAGGACGGTTATCTTGATCGAGAGCGCCAACAGAAATGACGCGAAGAGAAAAACCGAACACGAGCTCACGATAATGCGGGTAAGACTGGCGTATGCCCCGGAGATCACCCATGTCTCGGTTCCCAACACCTCCATGAGGTATGCTTCGTCATGGCGTTGGAAGAACGAATACGAAGTTGACAGATACTGCAGATGAACGCGGTTGCGCGCGACTTCATTGATCTTCTCCCCAACACGCGCACTGATTAATGTATTGATGAAGGAAAGAGCACCACGAGCAACAATGAGAAAGAGCAGAACGACGGCAGTTTCTGTCGAGCTGTGAAACCAGTTCACCGCATACCGGAGCGCTTCGCCCAGGAGGCCGCTGGTCGACGTCGCTAGCTCCACCTGCCCCATAGCGAGATAGAAGAACAGGAGCACAAGGGTAATCCCGACCGTCTCCGCCAAAGATGAAGCCAAGCCCAGGACGATCAGCGCCGGCGTCACCCAACGGGGCAAAGGCGCAAGCTTGAGCAGCTTGAACAGTTCGACCAACGCCGCACGGCGAGCAGCTCTCGGTTTTCGTATGTTGTTCGCGTGCTCTGTCATAGCGATTGACTTGGATCGCCGATGGCAAACGACGAAGCCGGGGGTCGAACCGCCCTGCGACGTTGATGACGCCATTTCCACCGGATTTCCGAGACGGTATCCCGCGGCACATCGTGTACGGCGACCCTGAGCGCGAGCAAGGGATTCCGTCTGAAAAGGAGTCCAAAGATTGAAGCGAAGTACCACAACTGACCGCCCGTCAGAGCTCTCCGAAGCAGCCAACGCGCATAGTTTCTGAAGCCTAGCTCAAGCAGCGTCGTGCGCTCAGGGTGCCGCGTCATGATCTCATCGGCGACCAGCATCCACGACCGAAACATCCGGGGCATGTTGCTTGACATGTTGTTCGGAAGGTAGCGATAGCCGATCTGGTACTCGGGCACGACCGCGAACTGGTACGCCTCCGCGACACGGCAATAGAACAGCAGATCTTCGCAGCCTTCTGCCCCCGATGCCCTGAGTCCGCTCTCGAAACCTTTTGCAGCTATGAGGGCTTCCCGGCGGACCAGCGCCGAACTGCCGTTGCCAATGAAATTTCCCTGACAGAGATAGTCCAGCACCTCGCCCGCATGAAAGACGGGATCGGACCTGGCACTTACGCGACTATCGGCATCGATCCAGTCATACCAGCTGTAGACAAGACCAGTCCGCTCTCCTCCGTCAAGCAAGGCTTGAAGCTGTTGCTCAATCTTGCAGGGCGTCCAGAGATCATCGGCATCAATGAACGCGACGAAGTCCGCGCGCGCCCCCTGCCAGCCCGCATTGCGGGCGGCCGCTACCCCTGCGTTATGCTGTTCTATGATGATTATTCGAGAATCCTCGGCCAAATGTCGCTGGACGACCGCAATCGTATTGTCGGTGGAGCCGTCGTCCACGACTATGATTTCCAGCTCCCGATGCGACTGGGATCTAACGCTGCGAAGCGTCTCGTCGATCGTTGCATCGGCGTTGTAGGCAGGAATAACCACACTGACGAGGAGCGCACCTGTGCTCATTGGTACTGCTCCAAGCAACGCGCGAATGTGTCCAGGCTAAAATCGCCTCTGACCTCAATCCGCGGCAGATCCAGCAAATTGTCCTTTAGCGTTGCGGCCCGTCCGACCGTGTTGAACAGGGTCTTGTAACCACATTCGGCGGCGAGAATTTCAAGCCGCTGATCGGTAGAGCCAAACGGGGCGGCAAGCGACGTTATCGATCGCCCAAGCCACTGTTCCAACTGGGCGCGAGATCGCGTCAATTCCTCGGCGAGAGCCTGGGTCGCAAGCTGCTCGCTCCGCGGGTGACTCGCCAAATGACTGCCAAAGGATACGCCCTCGGCCGCAAGCGCGGCTATCCTGGTCGGCGCAAGCAGCGAAGCGGGCTGTCCAAACGGCGCTTCCCACTCCGCCCGCTTTCCCACCAAGTCGGTTGCGACGAACACCTCTGCCGATAAATCGTTTTCCTGGAGAATCGGCCATCCATGCTCGGCGAAATCTTCGTAACCATCGTCGAAAGTGATCAGCACGGGCCTGCCGACGAACGGATGATTGTTTGCCACGAACCAGGCGAGCTGATCCGAATTGATCGTGTGGTAGCCATTTCGGCGCAGCCACAGCATCTGTTGCCCGAACGCATTCGGAGACAAGCGGTACCGCGCCAGTTCGCCTGGTCCTCCTGCCGCAATTCGGTGGTACATCAGGACCGGAACGTGCGTGCGTCTTTCGGATTGCGCGACGTCAAACCTGCGCGCCACGGCCCCACCCCACACGATGCATCGCGCAACGTCGACCTCAATCGGCGCGTCGATAGCCGCGCATGTCACCTGTGTGTCAGGGGGCGCTTCACCCGGAAGTAACCGCCTGAACCGATCGATACGGTACAGCTCCGCCTCGATCGATGTCTCCAGGGCGAGTCCGGGTACGCCCTGGAGAATTCGCGTGATCGTCTCCGCCCCATACGGACTCTCCCAGTCGAGCCCCGTTCGCGACATGTTGTCCTTCAACACAAAGGCATGGGCCGCCACAAGGTGACCGCCAGGACGCAGCGCCTGCACAAGTCGCTTCGCGACCGACTCTAGTTCGGCCTCATCATTAAGGTAGTAAAGGACCTCGGAGCATACGATCAGATCAATGTCCTGCGGGAGCGGATCGGCGGACAAATCCAGTTGAGAGAATTCGATATTCTGATGCCCATTGCATCGGACTCGAGCACGATCGAGCGCCTTGGTCGAAATATCGGCGGCCCTGAGGCGCTTGACCCTGGGTGCCAATTGCCGCGTGAAATGTCCCTCCGCACACGCAAGCTCAAGCGCGTGATCCACTGGTTGGTCCGGAAGGAGCTCGAGCTGCCGGCTATACTTTTCCTGTTCATATGGCGAACCGTAGTTCCAGGGATCCTCTTGCTCGAAGAAGCCCTCCCAAAATTGCTGGCGTGCGGTGTCTCGAGGCTTTTCGGCACATCGCTTCCGTCTGCTGGAATCGGGGATACCTGAAATGGCCAGCGGCCGCGCCTCACGCGAGGCCCGCGTGGCCAACTCGCGCAGGCGCCCCCGATGAGTATCTCGGCCGTCTCGCATCAAAGATCGAACCCGTTCGGTCCGATTGTGGAGTGCGATTTTCGCCCGAACCAGCCTTCCGATCTGGTCTTTGACCTGCAAATGAACGAGGCCATGGCCGGCCAGCGCGATCCAGAAGCGGCTGTCGACAGTGCCGAGGGCACCAATATCGAGCAGCGTCAGGATGCGAGGCCCGTCACAGAGATAGACGTACAATCGATCAACAGTCCCGATCGGCCTAATAGTACCGATACGGCGAAGGTCAACGCGCGTGCCGAACGTCAACGTGAGGACCCTGGGCGCCGAAAGGTCGTCATAGTCGAGCACTTTCCGCTCAAAGCGGTATTGGCACTTTCGCCCTGCCGCCGGGTCGTTCCATGCGCGACCGATCGCTGAAATGAGGTTGGTTACGCCCTCCCCGTATTGCGGCCACCGTTCCGCCAGCTTGACGGGCACCGTTCTTGCCCCGACCGTCACGGCATCGAGCAGAACAGCGGCAATGAAGTCCGCCGTTGTCTCGGTCTTTGGAATGTCGCTGAGCGTTTCCAGCGATGGATCGCTGGCGTTCCTGCGGCCGCATTCAACTCCGGCGCACCAGAGCGCGAAATACGCGTACGCCGTCGCGGCGCTGCCATATGCAGTTGATGCTCCAGACCGATGTGCAGGTGCCGGCTCGCTGACGCGCTTATCGCTGGAAAATCCGCGCGCAATGACCACCTGCGCATCGGCCAGCATCCGTTTTACGTCTTGTGTCAGAGAACGGTCGCTTGTTCGATAATAGCTCAATTTCTCATCGACATGGATCCACCTGCCGCCGCAGCGAGCGATCCGTTGCCATAGGTCCCAATCTTCGCACGTGCGGAGACTGGTCTCAAAGCCACCGACCTTTGCGACCGCGCCCTTTAGGACGAGCACGCCATGGATGAACGTGGCACACGTGCGGGCGAACCGTTCAAATGCGTTGTCCTGGATGGCCGGATCGCGGCGAACGGGAGTTTCGCTGCCGTCAGGCATAACCCGGCAACAGTTGCAATAGGCGGCCACCGCCAAAGGATCGAGATCCAGCGCAGCATTCATCCGGTCAAGGAAGGACCGATCAATCCAATCGTCACTGTCAAGGAACAGTATTCGTTCGCCGCGCGCGCTTGCAATTCCCTTGTTGCGGGCACCTGAAGCGCCTGCTCCGCCAGACTGCAGAACCCGAAAGCGGGAATCCCGCGCCGCATATTCAGCCACGACCGCGGCCGTGGCATCGGTCGAACCATCATCCACGACAAGCGCCTCCCAGTCGGAGACGCTCTGCGCGAGCAGGCTATCAAGCGTTTCAGCAACGGTCCCTGCAGCATCGCGGGCGGCGATCACGACGGACGTACGCGGATGGGCTGTCATCTGCGAAACCTTCGGCGATGATAGAACAGCAATCCGGCGAGATATCCGGTCACCTCCTCCTTCAGGAAGCGGTCGCGAATGTTGTCTCCTTCCACTACTTTCCGGAGCAGCCGAGAGAAGTACCAACGCGGCTTGCGATAGTAGGCCAGACGCCGGTTCGCCGAGATTCCCGTTCGCTCATACTGCACCAAAAGCGCTGCCGCATGACCGCGCATGTAGTGATAGATCTGGCTGGCCAGGCCATCCATTGTCCTGCGGTGAAAGTGGAATGCGATTGACGCCGGAGTGTAACGACACGTGTAGCCGCCCGCGAGCAATCGATACCAGTATTCCGAGTCGCCCGAGCAGCCGGCCTGACCGACGTCCAGTCGCTCATCAAAAAGCCCGACGGCCTGAAACACCTCGCGCCGGAACGCCATGCTCGCTCCGGCGCCGATGTCCCACGCGGGAAGGACCTGGCCGCGATGCGATCGGAAGGCTGCGCTGTCGTAATCCTGTTCGCGATAGCCTTTGCCAAATCCCCAATACGTCTCGAAATGCCGTTGCGCCTCGGTCGCGAGCTCGGCGGGAAGCACCAGCCCAGTCACCGCACCGATCTGGGGGGAGTCAAACGCACATGTCAGTTGCTCCAGCCAACGCGGGTGAAGCAGCACATCGTCGTCCGTATAGGCGACAATATCTCCGGTCGCCTGGAGCGCGCCGGCATTGCGCGCAATATCCAGACCGGGTCGCTCCTCGCGAATATAGGTTGCTGCCGCGGCCAACGCGACATCCCGCGTCCGCCGATCGCGCGATGCATTGTCCACCACAATGACTTCTCGGGGAGGATGGGTCTGCCGCGGCAACGACGACAAGCATTTTTTCAGCTCCTCTGGACGGTCGCGCGTGCAGATCACCACGCTCGCCGAGAGCCTCACTTTAGTCGGGGTTCGCACTTTGGAGTCGACCGCTGTCAGAAAGGCGTCGTCGATATGATCGATCCTGGCGTCGGTTATCTGGCCTTCATGCATCAGCACATGGCCGATCGGCTGGTCGGCGCGCCAGAACACCGTCATGCCCTCGTTCAATGTCGTTACCGCAACATCGGACGCCGACGTCACGGAGACATGCGCCACGCCTCTTCCCAGTCCAATTCCTGCGAATGGGGTGTCCATCATCGTCGTGCGAAATCATGCCGGCGGGTTGCTATCGCTCCACCTGAGTGCAGTCTCAATAATGAAATCGATCTCGGATTGCCGCGGGCTCCAACCGAGCTCCCGCTTGGCTTTGGCAAAGGAGGCGACGAGCATGGGCGGGTCGCCCGCGCGGCGCGGGCCGCGGCGGACGACCGGATCGTCTCCGGAGACACGCTTCACGGCCTTTATTAGTTCGAGCACACTCGTGCCAACCCCTGTACCGAGATTGAAGACATGAGTACCGCCTCGAGCCACCAGCATGTCACCTGCGAGAAGGTGCGCCTGCGCTAGGTCATTGACGTGGATATAGTCCCTGATTGCACTGCCATCCGGCGTCGGAAAGTCCGTTCCCAGAATGGTGAAAGGCCGATCGGGTCGGCGCGCTGCTTCGATCGCCAGCGGAATGGCATGCGTTTCCGGTTCGTGGCGCTCGCCGAGTTCGCCGTCAGGGTCACAGCCCGCCGCGTTGAAATAGCGCAGCGAAACCGACGACATCTCGTACGCGCGACCAAAGTCCTCCAGCATACGCTCGATGATCATCTTGGACCAACCATAGGGATTAATCGGCGCCTGCGGATGTGTTTCGTCTATCGGGGTGTGCTTGGGTACTCCGTAACTGGCACACGTACTGGAAAAGAGCACGCGCGAGCAGCCGGCCGCTCGCATTGCCTCCAGGAGGGCAAGCGTTCCTCTCGTGTTATTGTCGTAATAGACGGCGGGATCAGCCACGGATTCGCCGACATAAGCCAGCGCCGCGAAGTGCGCGACGAGGTCTGGCTTATAGGTGTCCAGCACTGCGCGCACGCCGGCTGAATTGCGAATATCGCACTCGACCAACGGTCCCCAGCGCACCGCATCGCGCCAGCCCCGGGAAAGATTGTCGAGCGTCACGACGTTCCAACCCGCCGTCGCAAACGCCTTGCAGCAATGCGAGCCGACGTAGCCGGCACCGCCGGTGACCAGAACGGTCTTCTTCATCTCGCCGCGTCCGCGCGCTGCGCATCGGTCGGAGGTGGGGGACTACCGAAATTTGTCGGACCGGCAAAATCGTTACGCGGCTTAATCAACCTTCGCGCCAACAACACTCAACTCCTTGTCACGAAGAACGACCTTGTTCTTGATCTCCAATATTCCAAATTCCATCAAATCATATCTAGATGGATTGTGGCGTCATTCGTACGATCAAACGGCGGCGCGCAGACGCGTGGAGCTGCCACGCGCAGTTGCAAAGGCCCGAAACGGTGCAATACACGGATTGATGTTGCGAAGTTATTGCTTCGCTACGGTTTCATCCGCGGGATAGAATCGCGCCTGATGCGCTTCCGATAGAACCTGTCCCGTCGATGATTTCACGAGGGCGGTCCATTCATACAGACCCGGCTTGCAAGGACCAAATGTCCGGATCGTCCCCGATGGCACGACGCCATTGCTCGGAACCGGAACGTTCTGGCCTCCCATTTCGCGAGCGCCTTCCGCAAGTGTGAGCGTCATCGAAGTGGCACCGGCGGGAATGTTGCGCAGACGTATCTCCGGATTTGGGAACAGCGTGACACAGCCGTGCGCCCCGCGCCATGAGAAATCCAACGTCATCGGATCGGCCGATGCAGGATGACAGACCGCTAGCAACAAAGCGACGGCAACAACAACAGCTCTCACATATCGCTCCCAGTCCGGTTCGCTTCCGATCTTCGAGCGATCGGGGCACGCACTATTCACGATTCACGCAGAATAGATCGCCCATTTTAAGGCGCCATCGGTAAGCCCACTTGCTGATCGATGCATCAAAAGAAGCAGTCACGAGTTGGCCATTCTTTTGACGGACCGTCGGTTCGTCCTTTGGCGTGCATCAACGACCATTCCCGCGCCTGCCAACGGATTGAGCAAACAATGGCAAGTGGCAGCTAAACCGTGTCCAGAAACGTCCTGATCGTCGTACCCGTTTTGAACGAGGCTTCCCATATCGAGACCGTTGTCCGCAATCTGGCGCGGGACAGTCTCGACGAGGATCGCACGATAGTGGTTGCAGATGGCGGCAGCACCGATGGGACGCCTGACATTGTCCGCCAGCTCGGCAGGGAGATTCGCGGCGTCCATCTGTTGCGCAATCCCCAGCGGCTGCAGAGTGCCGGGGTCAATCTAGCCGTACAAGTCTATGGTGCTGCGGCGCAGGTCCTGGTGCGGTGTGACGCCCATTGCGAATATCCAGCCGATTATGTTTCGAGCCTCCTCAAAACTCTGGACGAGCGCAAGGCCGACTCGGTCGTGGTCCCCATGGACTCCCGAGGTGACGGCTGCCTGCAAAAGGCCGTCGCCTGGGTCTCGGACACCAAGGTCGGTTCGGGCGGATCGGCACATCGCGGCGGAAAGCAAAGCGGCTTTGTCGATCACGGGCATCATGCGGCGATGACCATCGATGCCTTTCGCAGGGCTGGTGGTTACGATGAAACCTTCACTCACAATGAAGATGCAGAGTTTGACTGCAGGCTGCGTGCACTCGGCGGCCGGATATTTCTGGATTCGGACATCCGCCTTTCATATCGACCGCGGTCGAGTTTTCTGAGTCTGGCGAAGCAGTACTTCAACTACGGGCGTGGTCGATCGAGAACGGTGAGACGGCATCCAGGATCGTTGCGACTGCGTCAATTCCTGGTGCCCACTCATGTTGCATTGACGCTCGGCGCCATCGTGCTGTCGCCGGCGGCGCCGCTGCTGTTGACATTGCCGGCAGCCTATCTGGCGATACTGGCGCTGACTGCAATGATGATTGCAGTAAAACATCGCTCTATTTGCGGGCTGCTTGCACTGCCGGCCGCTGTCGTGATGCACTTCGCGTGGGCACTTGGCTTTTTCTGGGGCATCCTGTCGATCCGCCAGGCCACCTGGCAGATGACCCCTTCAGTTTCCTGAACCCTGCAGAACCTGGGCACTGGCCGGCGCGCCCACACGCCGGCCCGCCTTCGCATAGGCCACCTCGGTCAGGCGTGCAATCGAGGTCCACGTCGGCACCGAGTCTCGCAGATCCAACATTCCTTGACTCTTGCGGTTTCGATAATCGGGGTCGCTGATCAAGCGCTCGAGCGTCCGGGACAATGCGGCGGGATCACCTGGAGGAACGAGCGTCCCCTCTGCCCGATCGCTCAGCCATTCCGAGAACGTTCCAAGGTTCGAAGCGACGATCGGGCGTCCCGCCGCGATCGCCAGCATCAGCACACCCGATGCGTCGATATCCCGGTACGGAAAAGCCAGGATGTCAGCGCGCGCGACCAGCGAGGTCACTTCATCTTCCGGAACGAAACGCAGGTCGAATTCGACATGGTCTTCGAGCTGCAGATCCTTCACCATCGCAAACAGCGGCTCCATCGCCATTTCCGGCCAGCCCACGACCTTCACCACGCAATTCGCCCTGACCTCTCGGGGAAGCAGCGCAAGCGCGCGAAGCATGACGTCGACGCCCTTGTAGGGCTTTATCTTGCCGAACAGGAGTATTTGAACGCGCCCGTCCCCGGCCGAGGGCTCGTCGGCCGGTCGGGTGATATGATCCGTCAGCAATCCGTGCGCGATAACGGATATCTTTTCGTCCGGGATACCAACGCGTAGCAGGCGATCGCGCGCAACGGTCGTATGAACGATAAGATGGTCGAAGCAATGCAGAATGCTGAACGCGCCAATTCGCTGTATCCGCGAGCTCGGATTGTTATTGAACGGATTCGAGTCATGAACGGTCAGAACCGTTGGCGCGACCCTCCTGAACTTGGGAATGAACTGGCTGTCGACGATCGCCAGCGGCGCCCATTGAAAATGGATCACATCGGGCGGCGTCTTCCTGAAGCGCCTGATCAGCCGTGTCATTGATTCAGCGTGACTGAGGCCCTTCAACCCCAGCTGCACGTTGCGTGGAAGTCTCTTGAAAAAGCGCGACTGCAATCCCGGATAAAAATGCCGGTCAAGAAACAGGTCTTCATCAACGGAGGGCTTCCGCCCGAGCTGGCGCCCGACAATGCTGGCTGCGTGCCCAATATCGGTCAATCCTTTGGCTAATTTAAGATCATATGGCCAAGTAAACAGTGACGGATCGATCAGAGCGATTTTCATGCGATTGCCTCACCAACCATGCTTTGCGGACCGTGAAATTACTTCTGGCTCATCAAAGCATGGATTGATAGCCTCTTCTGTCACCTTCAAATTGTGAGCGACACGCGTTGAAGATCAGCATCGTCATAACTGTCTACAATTACGAACGGTATGTCGGATTGGCAATCGACAGCGCGTTGAATCAGACCCGTCCGGCGGACGAGATCGTCGTCGTCGACGACGGATCGATCGACGGTTCCCGCCAGATCATCGCCGGCTATGGTGACAGGATTCGAGCCATATTTCAGGCAAATCAGGGCAACATCGCAGCATTCGAAGTTGGGTATCGCGCGGCGACAGGCGATGTACTGCTGTTCCTCGATGCGGACGACATCCTGATGCCGACGGCGGTCGAAAACGTCGCCGCGCACTGGCGTGAAGGTGTTTCGAAAGTTCAGTTCAATCTGGACATCATCGATGGCGCCGGCAGGCGACTTGGGCGCTCGTTTTGTGCGTTTCCTGAATCCTATGCGCCAGACGATGTGCACGCAGAATTTACCCGGTCGGGAACGTACATCTGGCCAGTCATGTCGGGAAATGCGTACTGCCGAGAGTTTCTTCGACAGGTCATCCCCCTCAACCCGCCCGTCGGATATGACGGCGCCCTCAACACGATCGCGCCTCTTTACGGAGACGTGGTCACGGTGCAGGAAACCCTGGGGCAATATCGGCTCCATGGCAGAAATATCAGCCGAAATGACGCGAAAGGCCGGGCGCAGCGCTTTCCGGATTTTCCTAGGCAGATCGGGTTCCGCGTCGCCGAGTTCGATATTCTGAAGGCGCATTGCGACAGGAAGTCCATGCATGTGCAAGCGGCACGGCCGATCGATAACGAGATCGTCTTTGTCAACTATCGCCTCGCATCGCGTAAATTGGGACTGCGCTATGTTGGGCAGGACGCGGACACGTCGAGTTCACTTCTCCGCCGCGGAATATGGCTTGCGCTGACCACGACCACACATTGGCGCGCCGCCGCCTCTCATATCGTCTGGTTCACAGGGTTGTTCTTGAGCCCTTCCTGGCTTGCGTACCAGCTGATCATGCTCCGGTTCAACAGGGCAGAACTCCTGAGGCCGCTCGTCAGGTTCGGAAGTGTCCTCCGCCGCAAGCCCGCCTGAGGGGCAACGGCGCAAAGGCAACCCGCCTCGTCAGATCTCGTCCGGCGCACTCCGGGCGTCAATCACGCGCTTTCGATCGTACGAATTGTCTCCGGCATTGGCCCGGAAAGACTGGTTGCGCCGACGAGGCGGGCGCGAATTCGCCTGTCGGACTGGCGAAGGCGGATATTTTCCGACAGGCGCAGAACATATTCCTTCGATTTCCACGCAAACCGAGCCGCTCTGTCAAACGCACTAGGCTCGCGGACCGATTCCGCCGCCTTTGCAATCGAAGATGTCAGCGTCGCCTCAAGGCACGGAAAAGGAAACAAGGCATAATTGTGGAGGCCATTTGCCCAGAAGCGGTCCATCTCCCAGTCGATCGGCCGATGGATCGTTGTCACGCTGTCGATGAATCGACGCGCGGCATGGCCGGAGATCAGATACGCTTGCGTTCCCATTGGCGCACGCTCAAACCGCACCAATTCCCGCTGATCCAGCCAGGCAACGTGCTTGCACGGCGCCATGTGTCGTCCATACAGCCGTAGATAGCCGATCTCCGCAGCCTTGCAGATGTCCGGAAGCGATCGAAAGCTGAACCCGGCATCGAGAATGACGTCGTCTTCGATCACAAGTGTCCATGAATTGTCGGCATCTGACGCTGCCACTTGCGCCATGACGCTCATATGACTTGCTGCGCAGCCGATCTCGGCACGTGAAAGGCCCCTGCCCCAAAAGCGGATGGCCAGCGCTTCATCATATTGCGGGAGCCCCTTGGCCGGCACACGCAAGGCATCAAAGAAGGTCCATGGAATCTCAAGCGACTCCAGATTTGCACTCGCGCGCTCGCGGCGCACGGAACCGGCCAAACTAATCGCCACAATTCTGAGATTGCTGCCCATGGATTGATCAGTCCGACGCGTTGATTGGGAACCGTATTGCACGTGATCTCCAAACGATTACCGCGAACCGGTCTGTGCTGACAAGGACGCGGCGCCTGGCGGCTGCCATGCTGGCGGCCATTTCACATTCTTGTTTCGTAAGGCACGGCGAAACCTGCGGCTATACCTAAAGCGGTCCGCATTCGGAGGCCTTGGATCGAACCAACGGTTCCTCACAGACGAGTGACACATGTACATCGCGAAAGTCGCGATGGTCTCAAGCAAAGAGGCGCGGATGCCATCAAAGCATCGATTCACCAGCACCATTGCAGCATTGTCCGTCGCGTCATTGGTTGTCGGTGCCTCAGTAATTTATCTTGGCGCTATCAATGATGGACTCATCCCGCTGTTTAAGGAACGCAGCCAGGTCGTCGGCGGCGCCGTCATCGGCCAGAATGGCAGCGGGTTGTATGCGGGCTATACGCTGTCGTGGGGTGATGAATTCAACACTCTCGATATCGTGGGTCCTGCAAACCCTCGCGGCAAGTTCTTCCCAACTGGCGCCTATCATCCAGGCATCCGCGGCAATACCACGTCGCTCGGCACGGCTTTTGATGCCGACCCGCTGACCACAGGCTACAAGGACCGCAACCGCGGCGTCGCGGTTGGCTTCGACAACATGTCGGTCTCCGGCTCGGTCCTGCGCCTCGGAGCGCGCAAGGCAACAGCGCGCGAGCAGGCATTTCTTACGCCGACCGACCGATCCATCAACGGAGGCGTGCGGCCGCACCTCTCCGCGATGATTCATACCGCCGGGGCGTTTGCATACTACCCGACCACCAACGCCGTCATCATCGAGATGCGTGCCCGGTTCAGCCCCAGGCTTACAAATCCGGCCGGCTTTCATCCCGCGTTCTGGACCTATTCGGTCGCACCCGTGCTCAATCCAACCGGCAACGAGTGGGATCTGGAATGCAACTCCCAAGGGATGCACTTCAGCAATATCGTCCATACCTCGGGGGCAATCTCGACCGACAACAGCGCCGGACCATTCGACTATATGGACGGCACGTTCCACGTCTTCAGCTTTGTCTTTCGAAACGGTGGAAACACCCAACTCTACGTCGATGGCGCGCTTCGATCCCAGTTTGCCGGCGTGGATTCCAATACCAAGAATATGCCCTCATTTGTGCTGCTGACGTCACACATATTCAACAACACGTTCGCGAGCGAGGCGTATGACGCCGCAGCATGGGCCAGGTCGGCGACCGGCGCCTATCTCGATGTCGACTGGATCCGCGGCTGGCGGACGACAGGCGTCAGGCATTGGAAGCCGCTGGTTTCGGTCGCAGATCTCAATGTCGATTACGACGGCAACGGCAAGATTGTGCTGCCGAGCGCCAAGGCCCTCTGGGGTGATGCGGGCGTTACCGAATTCGTACAGGTCGTACCCTATGACAGCTCCGAACCCGGTATGACGGAGCAGACAACCTTTACGCAATTCCCGGAAGGAATTTCGTACGATGCGGTGTCGCGCACGATCAAGGCGGACTTCACCGCCGGCAAGGGCAATGCCGGACGGTCTCATGTCGTCGTTTATGGCTACAAACCTGACGGCTCAACGATGGAGCCCGTGCGATTCTCCGTCAATCGCGGTCCGCGCGTGACGACGGGCCCCCTTTCAGCCGCCGCAGGCGACAGCTACCACCACGATGTCTATGCGGAGTGCGATGTCGGGGTCATGATGCCGAAGATCTTGTCCGTCAAAGGACTGCCGCAGGGGCTCTCCTTTGACCGATCCACCGGACTGATCAGCGGCGGCCCAACGGCAACAGGGGTCAGCAAGCTGACAATATCCTGCGCAAACAATGCGGGCCAGACGACAGAGAGGACGACGACGTTCACCGTCCACGCGCACGATGCGGCGAGCCGCCCGGACGGAGGATGATGCTCGACCTTCAACCTTGATCCGTCGGGGCGGAACCGCCAAGAAATTTTGCGAGGGCCTCGGCCACACTCGTGCTCAATGGCCGGCTCAACTTTTCGAAGGGCTTGCTCCAGGCATCGACAAAGGTGCTGATTTTCCCATAATTGTTGTCAAGGACCGAGTGCGGCACATTCAACAACACGCAAAAAATGTGCGTGTGAAGCCGGTCCGTGATCACATAGGCCGACGATCCAACTTGTCTCATTCCGCGGGCTACACGGTTCGACGCCAGAAGGTGAAACCAGCGAATACGCACATCGAGCTCTGACGGCTTCCTGCCCTTGAGCACGAGGAGCGCCGTCTCAAGCAGCGCCTTCACAAACAACCACTTTCCCAAGCCTCGTTGTTCGACGAGCCAGTCCTCGACAACTGCAACGTTTGGGAGCGGAGGGAACCCTTTTCGCTCCACCTTCTCGTGATCGGTTCGGAGCAGCAGCAACAATTTCCTGGTTATTGCTGCTGGCGAGCTCTGCGCCCCCAGACAGAACGCCATGTCCGGACAGAGATCGACGGGCGCCGTAAATTCCTTTGTCGCGATATTCAAACTTTGCACGTCGCGGACCAGAATCCGGAACTTTTTATGCGAGTTGATGATGTCCGCGGCGCGCTTGAGACTTGCCGCCGAGGAGAAGTGTATGGTTTGCGGCAACTGGATGATCTGGCGATCCGGAAACTCCGACAGAAGCCTGAGCCGAAACTCCTGATGGCTGGGCCACAGGTCGCCGAAATTGCCCCCACCATGGATAAGGATAGGTCCGGCAGGAACGGCTCTTTCAAACTCTTCCCTTGACCAGGTGTCATAGGTGCAGACGTAGGACGGTGCTCTGCCTAGCTTCTTCTGCAGATAGGTCTCTTCACCCAACCATATGGCGCTGTCGCCCACATTTGAGTGGTTGGGGAAATCCACCAGCGCAAAATTCTCGACGCCCTCCAGATGAGGCCCGATGACCCTGTCGATTTCATTCTGTAACTCGGTAATGAGGGAACGAGAATCCTTCATGGGCTTTTCGGCCATCGTCCTGAGCTCTTCGGCGCCACCGGTCGCATCACAGCATCGAACCGCTTCTGATGCATCACCCAAACTTCGCATTCGACAAACCCACTTCTGCCATTGCGCGCGGCACTCGCTACGGTTGCGCGAAGGACTTGACCGCAACGCCGGACTTTTGCGCTGCCGAGCTTCCCGCGTCGGTCATTCGATCTTTCGCACTCAGCCGGCTTCTGCCTCTAACACGCGTGCTCCCTCGGCGTCCCTGCCGATGCGGAAGCTGACCGGGTTCCAGAGCACGGAATAGATCGGCTTAGCAGCCAAAAGGCAAGTCTCGGCAACGGTGCCTTAGCGACAACACCGCACATATTCATGACAAAAATCGAATCTATTGAAGTCGTAAGGCAGGCAAATGTGTTCATCGCAACGAACATAGGCATGAGCCTACGGGAGTGCCGCTTCTTGCAGCAAGCCCGCACCCAGGTGCGTTAGCGAGTTCGGAGTGAACTGCATGATTGGTTTGTTGAAAGACTACGTAAAGGCGCGCCTGCTCGATAACGACTTTATGATATCCGGCACCTCAAAGGAGGAGGAGCTCAGAGAGTTCTTCCGGGACCTTTTCCCTGTCGTGACGGACAAGAAGTTGATTCGACTGGGCGGATCGGCTGATGGCGGCTATCTGGTTCCGGACGACCTGGATGGATGCGTCGGCTGCTTTTCACCGGGCGTCTACAACGTCTCTGACTTCGAGCTCGGCCTTGCCGAACGCGGCATCCCATGTTTCCTCGCTGACTTCTCGGTGGATGCACCCGCGATCCACAATGACCTCCTCGATTTCGAAAAGAAATTCCTCGGAAACGAAAACAATGCCAAGTTCATGACTCTAGAGAACTGGATGTCGAGAAAGGGCCCTCACACCGGCGACCTCATCCTCCAGATGGACATCGAAGGCGGCGAGTACGAAGTTCTCATTGAAACGAGCTGGGAGTATTTGAAGCGCTTCAGGATCATAATCATCGAGTTCCATTCCTTGGACAGAATTCTCAATCCGATCGGACTCAAGCTGATCGGCGCTGTTTTCAAGAAGATCACCAAGCACTTCGACGTCGTACACATTCATCCAAACAATTACTTCAAACCCATCGAATACAGGGACTTCAAGGTCCCGCCGATCATGGAATTCTCGTTCTTGCGCAAGGATCGCGTTTCTCGCCGGACACCTGCGAGAAGGTTTCCTCACGACCTCGATAGGAGAAACGTCGCAAACAGGGATGATGTCGTGCTGCCGAAATGCTGGGTCGCTCCGGAGTGATCGCCCCCGTGGCCGCACCGATGAATCGCGCCAGCCGCTGACAGCGGGCGCGCGGATGCGCGACCGTTGGCTCGCAATGACGAGGCGCGGTCCCTATTCCCCCGCCTGACGGTTTTCGCTGAGATATGCCTGATAGGCCAACTTGAGCCCATCCTCGAGCGAGGTCTTGGCCCGCCAACCCAGCTTCGCCAACCGATTGACGTCGAGCAATTTGCGTGGGGTGCCGTCGGGGCGCGAGGTGTCAAAGCTGATCTCGCCGGAATAGCCGACGGTCGCCGCGACTAGGCGTGCAAATTCGGCGATCGCAATGTCCACGCCGGTGCCGATGTTGACGAGCTCGCCACTCGAATAGGTCTTCATCAGGTGGATGCAGGCGTCCGCCAGATCGTCGACAAAGAGGAATTCGCGCCGCGGCGTGCCGGTGCCCCACACCACGACGTTCTTCGCCCCCGACGTCTTGGCCTCATGGAAGCGGCGGATCAACGCCGCGACGACGTGGCTGTATTCGGGATGATAGTTGTCGCCGCGACCGTAAAGGTTGGTCGGCATCACACTGATGAAGTTTGAACCATACTGGCTGCGATAGGCCTCGACCATCTTGATGCCGGCGATCTTGGCGATCGCGTAGGGTTCGTTGGTTGGCTCCAGCGGGCCAGTCAGCATCGACTCTTCGCGCAGCGGCTGGACTGCCAATTTGGGGTAGATGCAGGAGGAGCCAAAGAACATCAGCTTCTCGCATCGATTGACATGCGCAGCGTGAATGACGTTGGCCGCGATCGCGAGATTTTCGTAGAGGAACTCGGCGCGCAGCGTATTGTTGGCGACGATGCCGCCGACCTTGGCGGCAGCAAGGAACACTGCCTGCGGACGCCTTGCAGCGAACCATCTATCGACGGCGGCCTGGTCACGCAGGTCAACCTCGCTCCGCGACACCGTCAGCAGCTCGACATTTTCCGTCGCAAGCCGCCTCACCAACGCGGAGCCAACCATGCCGCGATGGCCGGCGACGAAGACGGTCTTGCCGGCAAGTTCAAATGGATTGCTTGCCATTGGCAACCTCTCGCCTGGCCTCGAACAAATCGGAAGCCACCATTTCCTTGACCAGTTGCGCGAACGGGGTCCTGGATTTCCAGCCGAGCTTCTCGCGCGCCTTGCTGGGATCGCCGATCAGGAGATCGACCTCGGTAGGACGGAAATAGGTCGGATCGATTCGCACGACGATCCTGCCTGACTTCTTGTCGATACCGGTTTCCTCGACGCCCTTGCCCCGCCATTCGACTTTGCGGCCGACTTCGGCAAAGGCGAGCTCCACGAACTCGCGCACCGAGCGGGTCTCCCCGGTTGCCAGCACGAAATCGTCGGGCCGGTCGGCCTGCAGGACCATGTGCATGCCTTCGACATAATCCCTGGCGTGGCCCCAGTCGCGCTTGGCCTCGAGATTCCCGAGATACAACGTCTCTTCGAGGCCCGTCTCGATGCGGGCAACGGCACGCGTGATCTTGCGGGTGACGAAGGTTTCGCCGCGGATCGGGCTCTCGTGGTTGAAGAGAATGCCGTTCGAGGCGAACATGCCGTAGGCCTCGCGGTAGTTCACCGTGATCCAATAGGCGTAGAGCTTCGCCACCGCGTAAGGGGAGCGCGGGTAAAAGGGAGTCGTTTCCTTCTGCGGCACTTCCTGCACGAGGCCGTAGAGCTCGGAGGTGGACGCCTGATAGAACCGCGTCTCCTTTTCCATGCCAAGAATGCGGATCGCCTCCAATAGCCGCAGCGTTCCGATCGCGTCAGCATTCGCGGTGTACTCCGGGCTCTCGAAACTGACCGCCACATGGCTCTGTGCAGCCAGATTGTAGATCTCGGTTGGCCGGATCTGCTGCATCAGGCGGATCAGGTTTGTCGAATCCGTCATGTCGCCGTAATGCATCAGGAACGGCACATCGCCGGCATGCGGATCCTGATAGAGATGATCGACACGGGCGGTGTTGAAGGAGGACGATCGCCGCTTGATGCCGTGGACGATGTAGCCCAGGCCAACCAGATACTCAGCGAGATAGGCACCGTCCTGACCGGTGACGCCCGTAATCAGCGCGACGCGGCGCTTCGACCTTTCATTCATATTGCTCACCCGACTGCTTAATTGTCATCGACGATTTTCCCATTTTCCCGAACCTGTTGGCGATTGCGCCGAGGATTCGCAGGATCTCACGCTCGGGCCCGGCCGGCGAGCCTGTCGCTCGCCAGAATCCAAAGAGTGACCCGACATAGGCAAGCGCGCTCACGAGAACAACAGCGATCAACCGAGCATAGACGTGAGACTCATGGCCAACAGATGTGATGAAGGCCAAATTGGTCAGAAGACCGACAATGATCATCGTGCAGGTGGACAAAGCGGTCCTCAGATTCACGAGAAATTGCCGGGAGACAGAAGTGTCGATCAATTCGCGGACCAGGACCATGTTGTAGACGACACCGCCGAGCGTAACCGCCACGCGAGCCACCAGCAGGCCAAGTAACCCTCCTACCCACAGGCCCGCAACAATGACAGGCAGCCTCACGATTAGGATCGCAACGTCGCGATGAAATAACCTGCGCGTCTGCCCAAGCGCCAGACCAAGGGGTTGGACGGTCGCGCTGAGCGTATGCAACGCAATTGCACCACCGAGGAGCTGGATCACGATTGTCGCGCCTGCCCAGGCCTCACCCAGCACAAGCGGAACGAATTGATCGGCGATCAACGCGAAACCGAACCCGGCCGGAAAGGCGATCGCACACAGCATTGCTTGCGCCGACAGATAAGCTCGTTGAAGGGCGGCTTTGTCGTCCCTCAGCCTCACGAACGCGGGAAACAGCGTCCCGGCAAGCGGATTTGTTGCTTCTCGTGTCGGCGTCGCGGCCAGGTCGCTGCCCAGCACGTATCCACCCAGGGCGGATTTCCCGAGAAAATATCCAATGATGATCTGGTCGAAACGCCAGTTCAGCGTGCTGACGGCCTGTCCGAGCGATAGCCACACAGAGAACGAGAATAGAGAGCGGCTACCCTTTATCCGGAATTTCGGTCGGAACGGCTGGATCAGATAAGAGGCGACGACATCGATGAAGTTGGCGGCGACAGCCCCGGCGATCAGCGCCCAGTAGCTCCTGAAGCAAATGGCGATCCCGGAGGAAAAGAGGATGGTAGCGAGCGCCCGGCTGCTGCTCGTCACAAATTCCTGCCAGAAGACGAGTTGACGCTGCATCATCGCTAGCATCGGATTTCGAAGGCCGGATATCACGATCGAACAGCTCAGGACCAACAAGATCGGAATCAAACGTCCATCGCCGTAGGACAAAGACACCGGATAAGCGAGCAACGACAGCAAGAGTGCGAGCAAGCAGGCGCGAGCCAGGCTCAACGTCCATGCGGCGTGGAATTGATCTTCACTTGGATCCTTATGGTGAATGAGCGCCGATGCCAGGGACAGTTCAGTCATCGACGTCAGAACAGCAATGATGGCCGTCGCGACGGCAACCAGGCCGAAATCCTCCGGCGTGAGCATTCTTGCCAATATGAGCGTGTTCAGGAAGCCGAGACTGGCAACCACCAGCCGGCTCACGCCGATCCAGGCAGCTCCGATGGCGATTGAATTTTTCGACAAAGGGGGCGCCGTACGCGCACCAATAGCGACCATTTTCAATGCTCGTTCATTGACAGATGGCCTCCAGTGCGCGCTCGAAGATGTCAGGCGCAACCTCGAAATCGAATGGACTGGGCCCAAACGCTCCCTGCGGGCGCGTTCCCTGGCTATCCCCCACGATGTAAGAATAGTCCGCGCCGGCGGACGTTGCGATCGTGTAGTAGTAGGGATGCACGTGGTCTGAAGGGATCAGCTCCAGGACTTTCGTTCCAGGCGAGCAGAATACGAGATTGGTCAGCCCCGCACCATGTGGGCCAACGACAATCGAGCATTCCGAGAAAAACGCCGCTTCATCCTCAACGTCATCAAAGTCGTAGATCTGGAAGCCGAACTTTTTCAGTGCAGGCATCAGCTCATCTTCGTTGGCAATCTTCCTTTGTCCTTTGCGCGGAACGTATACGCGCCTGTCGTGACGAAGCGGCGACTTGGCTACCTGTAAGCGGAAGAACTCCGTAAGCCATGGCGCATAGTTCCGTCGCAAGCCTGGAAACGAAGTGCCGATTACGAGATCGGCCTGGATATCCTCCTGGGCTGCCCACACGCACTTGTGCATTGGAATTCCAAGCCGGCGAACGAGTTTGGCTGCCGTTTCGGACGCAGGCTTGGGCAAATAGACCCAATCGACATCATCGAGCGACAGGCCACTTTTCTGAAATAGCGCCAAGCGTCCCAGGCAGTCGAGCAGGAAGTGCCCATAGTTTCCTCCGGCGAAATCACTCGCCAGCGAGAGACAGGTGCCGCTTAGCGGCAGCGGCGTCCCGTAGGCAATTGATCGCGGATGGCGCGAGAACGACGATCCGTACCAGGTGCTCTCGTAGAGCAGCGATCCATCCTCCGTCACGAGCCAGCCGTCGGGACCGAGGATGCGGGCCTTGTCCAGGCGGAGAATGCCTAGCTCGGGCATTCTGTTGTCAACGCTTTCACCGAAACCTGCGTCGCGGCTGCCGAATCGAACCGGCGCCTTCCGCGCCAGTACCTCTTCCTCGACGGCAGTCAGCCAAGTATGCGGATGTTCACTTCGCCACGTGCGATGATCACAAAGTCGGCTCGGGCTGCCGCGCAATGCACCACGGAGGATTTGCCTGACGGCGCGAACCTTTGAGTTCATGGACGACTACCATTGCAAGAGACACTGACCGTGACGGGCAAGCCCGCATGACGGCTCACCTGCCACGGCCAAAGCAAAATTCAGACCGACCTTCGGACAGCGTGCCGATCGCAATCAGCGCTACTCGGCTTGATCCAGATCAGACGGAGCTTGATGCAACCTTTGGATGCATCCCTCCGATCAGCGGCGCACATGCAGCGACAATAGACGGCAAGATCTGGCTTTTTTTGGTTGGATCACCGTGGTGTCGCAAGCAACTGGGACTTCTTTGGGGCCGACCTCGCCCGCGACTTCAGCCGTCAGTTTGCTGCCCAGCAGATAGTTCCCTTCACGCGGCACGGCCGGCAGCGCAAATTCGATCACGCTGACGCCATCTTCCCCTTCCTTGCGAGAGGCCTGTTGCAGCGGCTTCTTTGCCGATGCGACCATGACGCCGGTTGTTGCATCGAAGACGTAGGCATGAAGCGTTCGATTTGTCGGATAGTCGTCCGGAATCTTGATTGGAATTTCGATCTTGAGCGGATCGGTTGTGCTCAGTGACAACACCCCCGCATCCGGCTTCTTATCCGCTACCACATTCGTAACATTAAGGAATGTCGGCTTGGGCATGTCGTTGAGCGCCGCCCTATATCCAAATTCATTCGGATCCGGTGTCACGTCGCTCGGGCCGCATTTTCGGCTTCCCCGCTCAGAGGACGTGAACTGGCAGACGCGAACGTAGTCGATCTTGAACGTCTGCGGAAAAGCCGCGTCATCGATCCCGTGCCGGCCGGCCCAGGCTGCTCCGCCGATGGCGAAATTGAGATCGATGTGCGCCGGCGGCCCCAACTGGCCGTCCTTCCTGAGCCACTGATACATGCGCGTGTAGACGAGACGGCCGTCCCAGAAGAACGAAATGCGGTCAGGAGCCCAAACGAAGCCAGCAATATGCCAGTCCTTGTTCAGATCCTCCTTGCTGACCATGTCCTGAAACCTGAGCACGAACGAGTTGTCCAGATACGTGTAGGACTGCGGCGTCCACTTATCTTTACTCATGGCATTCGAGTGCAGCATGTTCGGCTTGTCTTCCACGCCATTGATGACGTACTCGAAAATGTCGATCTCCGGCGGATGCCAGAACTTTCCATCGATGTCGTAATCGGCTTCGAGCCAGAATGCCGGCCACGATCCCCGCGCATTCGGAAGAAAGACCCGCGCTTCATAGTAGCCGTAGTAGAATGTCTGATGGCTCCGGATCATCGCGGAATCGAACGTGTCCGTCCCCTCATTCTTTTTTGCAGTCAGATTCAGCGCACCTTCGGACACTACGTGGTTGTCGCGGTAGCGCTGCTTTTCATCGTTGAAACGATCCATCGTTTCGTTGTTGTAGATGTATCGGGTGGCCCATTTGGTTCGATCAAGCTTGTCGCCGTTGAACTCATCCGAAAAAACCAGCTCCCAGCCAGCGCACCAGGCCGGCGTTGCGGATCCGAGTGCAACGAGTATGGAGGCGACACAAAGGACTTGCCTGCGCACGGCTGCGATCATCAACGAGGTCCTTTCGGTTCGGCTGTTAGCCCGGCCGGGAAGCGCTGTGCCGGTCCAATGCGCAAAGACGATGGCAACGGTGACGCTGCCACGTCGCAAGCCGGCACAATCAAGCGCACGGCTCTGCGGCTTTTTCCCGAATAGACAGTCAACTTGCGATCGTTTTGGGGCGCTGACTGGTCGAACAATCAAGAACATTTGACTGTTCCTCGATCAGGTTCCCTCCCTGAGTGCCGTCGAGTGCTTGAATGATCGGCCGGACGGCCGGTTTCGCTTCCGAGGCCCTATCGAGCCGTTTTCGAATCTGTCCCGTCACCTTCACTTCAAGGAAGCGATGGCTGATCGTTGCTACGATAAGCGACGGCGGAAGCGAGACCAGGAGGAAAAACAGTTGCGATCCGCTCCCCAATGCATCGATCATGCCCGTTCGATGCATGATCAGCTTGACCCCGGCCATGACGATCGGCGGCCAGAGATAAAAACTGAAGCTGATCGTTCCCAGCCACTGCATCACCTGCCAACGCAGCATTCTTCCGAACAGACCGTTTCCTCGGGACATGCCTAGCAGGAAAATAGTCCCGAAAATGCCACCAAGAACAACAAATGGAAAAGCAGAGATCCAGTCATGGAATGACAAATATGCTGGCGTGACAAAGCCAACGTAGTCTGTTGCGCTGGCAAGCTCGAGGCCTCTCCAGACAGTCAGGAACAGCACGAAGAAGATCGCCGGGTACTTCGCCAGGGATTGCAACAAGGTCGACGATAGGTACTTCTCCGCAATGAGCACGCCACCAATCATCAGGAGCGCGCGGGGATAGTACACGAGCAAGATCAGCGAACTGACGGCTAATGCCAGGGCCAGCGGCCGACTGACGCCGCTGGTCAGGAAAACGACAGCACATACTGCATAGAACAGGAATTCGTATCCGAGCGACCACGCGGCGGGATTGATCTGGATGATGTCAATAAATGGAGGCGGCGCCAATAGATTTGCACCAACCAGCAGCAGACTTGGACCCCTTCCTGAAAGCCAGCCCAAAATAGCGATCGCGAACACGGTCGCCCAGAGCACAGGAAGAATCCTCGCGTAGCGATCAAGAATAAAGGTCACGACCGAGGATGCCCGATACAGGCTTGGCAGAATCACGATTCCACTGATGCCGAAGAAGAACTCGACACCGAATTTTCCGGTCTGCAGCGCTTCTCCCAACAGGCCCCTGGCAGACAGATCGAACGTGGGTAGTCCGGAATGAACGACGTGATAGACGAATACCATGAGGCAAAACAAACCTCTGGCACCATGAACGTAAGGGTTAAATCTTGCGCTCGTGTCGTGTTCCATGTGGGAAGTCACTACAGGCTCAAGTATAGAGGGTGAACAGCCTCACGAGCGAGACCAAGATCGACCGCGATCGTTGCCCTGCGCTCAGACGTACCCACCAACCGAGGCGCCAAGAAGCAGTAATCGACGAGTCCTAACATGGTGAGCCTCGACACATTCCCAGCCAGAACCTCGTCTAACAAGCGCGCTGCAGCAGCGTCAAGCGACGAGACCAACAGCGTCATTTTCGCGCATATCGCCTTCATTCTGTGCATTTGCATGCAGCGCTTCGGACTCCTCATCGGAACCGGACAGATCTTCTTTTCGCTGTTCGGATTCTTCGCGCTCGTCGCGTGGGGATGGTGGGTTGGTCTGGTGAGCATTCGCGGGCCGCAGACTCTCGCATTCGGACTCGTCGTCGTCTGGTTTCTCTTCAGCGCGGTCGCCGCAGCCGAATCTCCCGATCGCGGTGTCGAGACCAGTGCGGCATCACTTGCGATGGTTCTTGTCACGAATTCGATCTTCCTGTTCGGACCCTCGACGAGATTCTCGAACGAGGCGGTCCTTCCCGTCTTCCTGTTCTATGTTCGCCTGTGCGCCGTTCTGGCAATCGTCCAGATCGTTCTTCAATTCGGCGGAATACGCATCTTCTCGTTCAAGGATGCAATCCCGGCGCTCGATCCGGTCCTCGTCGAGTCCGCCTACAATCAAAATGCGGTGGAATTTTATGGGTCTTTGAATCGGCGCGCGAACGGGTTTTTCCCGATGGAGCCGGGAGCGCTGTCTCAATTGCTCGCTATAGGTGTTATCGTCGATGTGTTCGTTTTGCGGCGACTTGCCTATCTTCCGTTGTACGCCATCTCGTACGTGCTCACTCGGTCCGGATCTGGCCTCCTGGTGCTCGTCGTGTCCCTCGGTGCCTATCCCCTGATTGCTCCGCTCAAATCACTGCGGGTTATCGCCATCGGGGCGGCCGTTGCCTTGGTGATCGGCACAACGTATCTCGTTGCACCGGAACCTTTTGATCCCATCGTTAGTAGGCTTGATGAATTCAGTTCAACCAAGTCGAGCGGCTATGCTCGCTACGTCGCACAACTACAGACCTGGGACTATCTCTTTCAGACCGACAGAGTGCTTATCGGCTCCGGGCCCGGCGGGTTGGAACGGTCGCCCGCCTACTTTGGCGGCAGCGGAAATCCCGTTCTCAAGCTCGTCGCGGATTACGGAATTATCGGGCTACTGATTTTCCTGTTCTATCTCATCCTCTCGATATTCAGGAAAGACAACTCGATGCTCGCATTGACAATGCTGGCCTGCTATCAGCTCGGCGGCGGCAACCTCGCGATGGCTCCATTCCTGATCATGATGGCAATGCTGTGCGTATGGTCGCAGCCGCCAGGCGCCGGCCTCAGGTCGATCCGTTCCAAAGCTGCCGTCTGACCGAAGTGTCCCACAGCCCTGCCCTGATCATCGAATGATCCGGAATCGGCCGAGCAACGCGCGCAACCATTTCGGCCGCTGGGCGGGCACGTAGCGCAAACTCACCAGGGCACGACGGAAGTACTGCGGACTGATCAGGATGCAGAAGATCCAAGCCAGCAGTGATATGCGCTGCGATCTAGAGAAACCTTGCGGCGACGCAGCCGCTCCAAGCGCATCGACAGCGATGCTCAATGAACTATCCGCCGCGATTGGATGAAGGTCCGGCCGCAGCTTGAACGACGCTATCCGCAAACAAAGAAATATCAAATTGCTCTTGAGCGCATCGGGCGCAACCGGCAGCTTCTCCGTGCGCGCGATCTCGGAAAAGAACTTGTACCGCCTCCGCGTGAGGTCGATCTCTCTCGCAAAGCGGGTATCGTCGAGTTGAAGGAAAGCCCCGTGATTGAGGCCGTGCACGCGATAGTCCGCCAACGGTTTGGTGATCGTCACGATCTCGCCACATGCAGGAGCGGCCGCCAAAAGATAACTGTCCGGAGCTCGATCAATGAAGTCGGACTCAAAGCCGAAGACACGCTCGACAAACCATTTCGGGTAGGCATTTCCTGACCCGGGCGGCGTCGGATAAGCGCCGGTGGTTGCCATCCACTTGCGGACGTCCTCCGAGGACGGACAGGAGAAGTACTGCGGCAGGACATTTCCGGTCGGCTTCCCGTCGGCATCGATCACGCGCATCTGAAACTGATATTTGCTCGCGGCTTTGGACCAGACGGATACGATCTCCGTCATGACATCAGGATGCAGGGCATCGTCCGAGTCGAGAAATATGATGATATCGCCGGACGACCTGCGAAAGCCGTTCACACAGGACATCATCTGCCCGGCGTTCGCCTGGCTGATGATTGTGACTTCGTCTGCAAATTCGTTGATGACGTCGAGTGAATGGTCCGTCGACCCGTCATCGACGACGATCACTTCGACGTTTGGCCATCGTATGTCCAGCGCGCTGCGGATCGCGGATCCCACGTAAGCTGCGTAATTGTGGTTCGGAATGACGACCGAGAGGCGCGGCAGGGTCGCCAGTTCGACTTCTGGCAACACTGCGTGCCCTGGTATCTCCTTCAACATTCGCCGCTCAGAATACTCGCGTTGTAAGTACGTCGCATGACCGCCGACAGAACATCACAGTCGACGGACGTCAGACACTTAGTCCAGGAAGGTGCAGCCTCTAGCACGTGTTTTCAAGCGCAAGGAAGAGGCAAGATTCCTCCTGCAATCCCGGGAACCATTTTACCTGTCATTCTGTTGCCGCAACTGCAACTCTATCCTGCCGCCGACAACCGCGGCTTCTTTCGAGAGCTGGCCCCAACCATCATGTATGTGCAGAGCAGTGAAGATGCATGATAACCGATCTAGGCGCTCAGACGGTTATGTGGCGATATGTGTAGCGATCGCTTCATCGCTCCTCGCAACGACGGCCGATGCTCAAATTTCCGGCTTCGGTCGCACATCTCCTCCGATGTATGGCGGCTCCGGCATTTCCACTCGGCCTTCGAGTTCGATTCGACCGATGGAAGGTACTTTCGCTCCAAATCACACGACAGCGGACGGAAAGCTTTGCATATCGGTCAATCCGTTGACGCATCCACAAGCCAACAACCCCAAGATCATCGAGCAGATCGTGCTGGTTCAAAACATTTGCGGTCAATCGATCCGGGTTCGGGTTTGCTACGCGGGAAGTTCCGATTGCATTGTCGTTCCGCTCGCAGGCTACCAGAAGCTGCAAAGGCTATTGGGGATTGCGGCCGGATCAACGAACTTTCAATTTGAGTATCGCGAGCTCTATTGAGTCGTTGATTCAGACGAAACCCCTGGTTGCACGCTCAAGAAATGTGCGCGTTGCCGCTTGAACCAACGCCACCGCATTCGGGATCGCCAAGATGGAACTGACGTTTCCGCGCTCACACGCGCTGCCTGTAACGATCTTGTTATCGCCGCATCAAAAGCGCACGACTAACCAATTGCTGCCCCGATTTGCTAGCTTCATTTATATCCAGCAGCGAAAGCGCTCGCGGTCGCGAGCGGGCGTACTGCGTGTCAAGCGATCTTGGTCTGTGCAGGCACAACTCTTGCTACGGCGGGGCGTGCAGTTCTTCAATGCGCGTGCTCGATCGTCAGCAAGCCTTGACCGAACTTCGTCGCAGTTGATTCAGCACATTCACTCACGTTGACCCTCGCGCACATGTCCCATCCCACCCAGGCTATTGTATTTGGAGGCGCAGGCTTCATCGGTACACATCTGATGACGCGAATGCTCGCTTCCGGCCGCTACGACCGAATCGTCTCAGTGGATATCGCGAAGCCCAGGGCGCACGTCGAAGGCGTCGAATATGTCCATCATGATGTCCGTGAGCCAATCGACCCGAAGCTCGGTGGCGGGGTGCCTGCCGATATCTTCAACCTCGCCGCGATCCATGTCACCCCGGGTCATCCGGACGGCGACTATTATTATACAAACGTGCTGGGTGCGGTGCACGTCTGCCGATTTGCGAGAGACACTGGCAGCCGGAATGTCATCTTTACCAGCTCGATATCGGTCTACGGTCCGACGGAAACCCCACTTACCGAAGATGCGACGCCAGTCCCCGTCAGTGCCTATGGGCGTTCCAAACTCTCGGCCGAAGCAATCCATCGCCTATGGCAGTCGGAGGACCCGGACAGGCGGCTGACCATCGTGCGCCCCGCAGTTATCTATGGGCGCTACGAGCGAGGCAATTTCACGCGATTGTCGAGGCTTCTCGAAAGGCGGGCCTTCATCTATCCCGGCCGAACCGACACCATCAAGTCGTGCGGCTACGTGAAGGACCTGGTCTCGTCGATGCTCTTCATGGCGTCTCGCAACGACAGTTTGTCGATCTACAATTTCTGCCATGAGCACCGTTACACCATCAGCGAGATTTGCTCCGCCTTCTCTGAAGCTGCCGAATACCCAAAGCCGACGATAACGATTCCGGTATGGCTCATGAATCTCGCCGTGCTTCCATTCGAGGTGCTGCAAGCTGTCGGCATCAAGACCGGCATCAATCGTGACCGGATCAAGAAGTTGTGGTTTTCTACGAACATTCTGCCGAAGCACCTGATCGCAAGCGGGTTCAAATTCGACTACGATCTGGCAAGCTCGCTTGTGGATTGGAATCGGGAATCCTCCATCAAAGATTTTGATTGAGGTCTCGTTGGCTTGATCATTCAAGTGCCCGGAGATCGGAGATTCACCGGTGGAACTTCAAAGCCGACCCTCGCCACCATAGCGGACGAAACCAGACTCGTTCGCATTCCGGCGTCTCATTCGGTCGTAACCCTGAGACCGGATTCGCCTTGCCTGCGGCAGCGGCTCGATCCCCATCCTTGTCCGTCACACTCAGGCCGATATTGCATCGCAGAATTCGTGGCCGGTCGGGCGCTGTTCCATCGGGTCGGCACGCGGGATTCGGGCAACCTGCCCAATTCATGGGCGAACAATGATCTTCTCAGGCGGCGTAAATTGCCTCGATCTTGAAAGTCGCTTTTTTGGCGGAGTTGACGGAACGGAGATGGCATTATGACGATTTTGCGGCGAGCGGCACCGACAATGGCCCGGCAGCGTTGCCGACACTTCTCTGACCAACAACGTGCCGAACGATCCGGCTAGGTGTTCTCGCCGAGGCCTCGATGCCATTGCTCAACTCTCGAGCGCCGCGATCTCGATCACCGCATCCGGCGTGTCGAATTCTACCAACGTGCAACTTCTACGCGGCACTTTGCAATTCACGAATTCAGCGCGGCGGCAAGGCCAGCCTGATGCCGCATTCACAGAGATTTAGGTAGGCGGGCCGGATGCTTCAAAAGATCACATCTCGCGAGATTGAAACCACCGCGCCGGAAGCTCCATCGCTGGAGCAGACCATCTCCTCTGCGCTTGCGCTGGTGAGCCGCCAGTATCCAGTAATGATTTTCACGCTGCTCCTGTGCATCTGTCTTGCCGGCGTTTACGTGTTCACGGCACCGAAGCGATATACCGGAACGGCCATCCTGATGATCGACAGCCGCAAGATGCAGGGCCTGCAGACGCAAGCGCCCGCGACCGGCGCAGACAACCCGATCGACTCGGCGATGGTCGACAGTCAGGTCGAACTTCTCAAGTCTGAAGCGATCGCCTCCAAAGTCATCAAGGACCTGAAACTTGCGGAGTCGGCAGACTTCATGAGCGACGGTGGCGGATTGCTCAGCAGCATCAGTAACGCGATTACCAGAATATTCTCCGAGTCGACCCCGCCCACGGAAGAGCAAATACTGCGCGCAGCACTCGCTCGCTTTGCGAACGGCCTCAGCATCAAGCGCGTCGGCGTGAGCTATGTTATCGAGATCTCCTTTCAGGCATTATCGCAGGACCTGGCAGCGCGGATCGCCAACGCGGTCGCCGACGGCTATATCGTGGACTCGTTGGAATCGAAATATCAGGCCTCGAGACGGGCGGCGGTCTGGCTGCAGGACCGATTGAAGGAATTGCGGTCGCAGGCGTCTTCCGCCGAACGCACCGTTGCGGATTTCAAGGCCAAGAACAACATCGTCGACGCCGGCGGGCGACTGCTCACCGAGCAGCAACTCGCTGAAATCAATACTTCGTTGACGACTGCGCGTAGCCAACGTGCGGAGGCACAAGCTAAGCTCGAACGCATCACCGCGATATTGAATGCGGACACCGAAGATTCCAAGGTCATTCTGAATGAACTGGCGACTGTGAGCGAGACGATGGCCAACCCGGTCATCACCAAGTTGCGCCAGACCTATCTCGAGTACGCGGCCAAGCAGGCCGATTGGTCGAACCGGTATGGATCGACACATCTGGCGGTTGTCAATTTACGCAACCAGATGCGAGAAATCCGACGCTCGATCATTGACGAACTGCGACGCACGGCCGAGGTCTACAAGAGTGACCTTGAAATTGCCAAGGCGCGCGAGGAGTCCAGCCAGAAGAGCTTGAACGATACGATCGCGGTCTCGAATAATACCAGCCAGGCCCAGATCATCCTGAGAGATCTGGAAAGCAACGCTCAGAGCGCTCGCGCATTGTCGGACAACTTTCTGCAACTGTACATGGTCTCGGTTCAGCAGCAATCGTTTCCCGTTACTGAAGCGAGGGTGATCAGTCAGGCCGCGTCGACTCTTCCCAACAAGACGTCGCCAAGAACGACACTCATTCTGCTTGCGGCGATCGTGGGTGGGTCGATTCTCGCGGCTCTCGTCGCAATTCTACTTGATATGATGGATCGCGTCTTCCGCACCGTTTCGCAGGTCGAGCAGTTCGTGGATACCCGCTGTCTCGCTTCGATTCCGGTCATAGAGCAGGGTGCCGTCAAAGCGATTTCCGCTGAATCCGGCAAGGCCGCCTGGCGATTCGGTAAACGCGACAAGCCCAAACCGCAGCAGGCACCGCCGAGGTACGGAGCATCTGGCACGACGTTGCCACTACATGGGTCCGCGCCCGGGTTCAGCCACCAGCAGTCGCATCGCGACCGTCTGCTTTCAACCGAGGAGAGCGTCGGGCGGCACGTGATCAATGCCCCGTTTTCACGCTTCGCCGAGGGATTTCGGTCAATCAAGCTAGCCAGCGATTTTGCAAATTTCGGTGCAGGGTCCAACAAGGTCCTGGGGATTACCTCCGCACTTCCGAACGAGGGAAAGTCGACCGTCAGCGAAGCGCTGGCGCAGACCCTGGCGCAAAGCGGGTGCCGTACGCTGCTGATCGATGGCGACATCCGCAACCCAAGCCTCACCGCAAGGCTTACGCCGGCTGCTCAGGACGGCTTGATCCATGTCGTCATCGGCCAAGCCGACTGGAGGAACGTGGTCTGGATAGACCCGCAGACGAATCTACATTTTCTTCCTTGTGCCATCACATCCCGCTTCTCGAATTCGAGCGACCTTCTGGCCTCGCAACAGATGGAAGACCTGTTCCAGCAACTACGGCAGCACTTTGATCGCATCGTTCTCGATCTTAGCCCGCTGGCGCCGGTCGTCGACGTTCGGGCGACCAGGGGGTTGGCTGATTCCTATATCCTTGTCATCGAATGGGCGAAGTCGAAAATCGATATCGTCGAGCGCGTGCTAGGCGAAACGCCGGTTGTGCGCGAGCGGATGCTCGGTGCGGTTCTTAACAAGGTGAACGTGTCGGTGATGAGCCGCTACGATACGTACGGCGCAGCCTACTATCGCAATCGATACTACAAGAGGTATGGTTACGTCGATTGACGTCAGATGCTTGATCCGGACCGGTGGGCAGCGCTTGCCCGATTTTTGACAGGGCCCTTGGATACAACATGAATGATTTGGCGCTAGCGCATGTCAGGTCGGCGCTTCTCATGGCGCGCTCAGTTCTGCTCGGTGCCGGTCTGTTGATGACGACGACTCCCGGTCGAGCCGAGCCGGTGCGTCCGGGCATTCTGAACTGCGGGTCTGGCATCAGCGCCGAGCAGCGTCGACGTTGCGACGAAGAGGCATTCAAGCAGATCGAGTCCGGCAGCCAATCGACACAGCTTGAGGGCGGATGGCGCCTAGTGAAGAGCAAGAATCCAGACGGCGGCGACGATGCCATTTCAGTGATGCATGTCGTCGATAGTGCCAAGTCGGATACGCGCCTTGCTGGTCTGAGCCTGCAATGCGGGAAGGGCGGCATCGAAATTGTACTCATTGTACTCGAGCCACTGTCCCGCTCGGCGCGACCGAACGTAGCCCTCATGGCAGGAGAGAAGCGCGCAGAGTTCCAGGCATCTGTGATCCAGGGCGGCGTGGCGCTCCTACTACCCGCCGACGCCTCGAAGCTTGCTGCCAGCGACTGGCAAACCGCAAACGAGCTTGCGGTCGAAATCGGGACTACACCGAGCGCGATCCGCGGCGCGGTGCCGATGGCTGGACTGGCGACGGCTCTCCGTTACTTGTCGCAGTACTGCTATGCTCGATAGTTTAGCTGGTCGCGGAGACTGTCATGCCGGGCGAATCCTGTAAATCGACTGCATGTGACGAGTTGACAGGCCGCGTTGTGATGATGCGTCATAGTGGCAACTATCCGGCCATCCATCACCGAGACGACGGTGGCGTCGCGTGCTCGGCTATGCGACGCGTATCAATGTCCCACTCGCGCAATGCTGCGCTCCATTCCCGCTTCCACGTCTCACGGTTCTCCGATTGCTAATCGCTTCCTGGCTTTTGATCACATTGCTGGCCGCGACTCCGATCTTGGCCATCACAAGCGGCTCCTTCGCACAGCATGTGATTTCACTTGCTACTGCCTTGATGATGGCAATGGCAACAAGAGGTCCGGAGGCGCAAATCGCGTCTGCCGCGCAGTTGCTGAAGCAATTTCTCCTTATATTCTTGCTTCCGGCCGTCTGGATGACGTTGCAAATCTTTCCGATGTCTTCGCTTGCGAACCCGATCTGGTCGGCGACTTCGATCGCATTGAATCAGCCATCGCTGCAGGGCCGCATTAGCGTTGATACGGGCGCAACGCTGCAAAGCCTGTTCCTCTATCTGGTCAATGTGTCGCTCCTGGTGTCGACCGTCATCATCACAAGGGATCGCCGTATGGCCGAAACGATCCTGTTCGTATTGAGCGCAGTGACGACCCTCATGTCAGTCGAGTTCCTACTCGGCCGGCTCGATTTATTCGCCGGAATCATTCCCCAGTCCGGCGCAGCTAAGAATCTGTTTCCGGCAGCTGCGGCTCTTGCGATATTGACAAATGGCGCGCTGGTCGCCCGGGCACTCGAACGCCACCTGCACCAGCAGAACATCCACAATCTGGCCTCGCCCCAACTGTGGGTCGGCGTTTTCTGCGGCCTGTTAGGAATTGCCGTAGCCTTCGCCGCACTTGCGGCCCTCGAACAACACACATTGGTGGCGGTTACTGGCTGCGGATTGATGGTCCTCGTGTTCATAGCCGCTGTCCGGCGCTTGGGATTTCGGTTTTGGCCCTCGGCTCTATTGTTCTTGGTCCTTGCAGCGATCGCCAGCGCGATGGTTGTGCCGCACTCTCTATCCGGAAGCTTGGGTCTCGTTGGATTCGTCAGCCTCCCCCCGGAAGCAGTTGCGCCGGCAAGGCACCTGCTCTCTGATGCACCGACGTGGGGGAATGGTCTCGGAACCTTTAGGTTGACTTCGAGAGCCTATCAGGAGTTCGGAGCTGCGCTGGCAGACCCTCCCTCTACCGCAGTCTTGATGGCTGTCGAGGCGGGAAGATTGCCGAGCGCCATCCTGGCAGCGTTCGCCGCCCAGTTCTTCCTCGTTAGCTTTCGCGGCGCCGTCCGGCGAGGACGTGATTCCTTTTTCGCGGCCACCGCGGCCGCCGGCTTCGTCGTTGTACTCTGCGAGAGCTTTCTTGACTCAAGCCTCTCAAACCCCACGATTCAAGCGATTGTGGCGATGATGGTTGGAGTTGGACTTGCACAATCAGTGGGACGGACCAGTGGCGCCAACCACTCGGCGGCATCCGCGCACCGTAACACTAGCTTTATATTGAACTAATGCATCGACAATGAGTTCATCGGGCTCCTTTCGCATTCTTTTGATGGCGTTGGCCGTGACGGTCGGATGCTGTGCCATTGTGTCGGCCGTGACGGCGCTAGGGCGGACAACATTTCCCGCAGATGCGGCCGAGATTGGGGCGCGGTGGACTGGAGATGCGACCTCAGTGTTGGGAACGCGCTTGCCGTTTGGATCGGAGCTGGAGAGCAATCATTCCTTGATCGGCGCGCTGCAGACAATTGAGTCCGGTCAGCAAGGGCCCACGATCCTACGATCAATAGCGCATACCGACGCTCTCAGCCGGGTCCGGCGGACGCTGTCGACCTCTCCTTACAATCCTGAACTATGGCTGGCGCTGGCGCTGCTTCAGGTCCAGCGCGACCCGCACGATCCGGTCGTGGTCGAGGCCCTGAAGATGGCATATTTCGTCGCACCAAACGACGCGCGATTGATGCCGGTGCGGATCGACATGGTGGCCCACTTCGACGCACTCGCCCTTCCCGATGTCAAGGACCTCGTACGCAATGACATTCGGCTCATCCTGATACGCCGATCTGGGTCGAGATCGGCACTCGTGTCCGCTTATCGGAGGGCATCAAAACTGGGCAAAGCTTTCCTGGAGGATGCCGTTGAATCGATCGACCCGTCCTTCCTGGCGACACTGCGCGGTTGAATTCGGACAGGACACTCCTGATGAAGTGCGGGGAGCCATCGGCACCGGGTGATGCCGGAGTTGACCGCTTCGTTCATAGGTTACAGATCTTCGATCGTTCAGGAAAAGGTTATGATTGGCGCGCTGCCGCGCGTTTTCTTTTCACGATCAATACTCTTGCGCTATAGGGGCGGTTCCCGCCGCCGGCGAACTCACCTAGCGCTCGCGCGATCCATAAGTCCAGCGCCAACCGTAGTGGTACGGAGTCCACAAACGACGGTCATTGTCGTAGCCGATGTTTGCGGGGATTGACGAAGGCGGGCGTGGGGTGATCGAGACAATCTCGGGAACTCGTCGGCTGAAAGGAGCCTGCTGACGCTGCGACAGCGCTGTGCACCCTTTCCTTCCGCGGTTCCGACGGTTAACTTGATCCCATACTGCTGCATTTCGGTGGGACTGGATGACGATACTTGCCATATTAAGCATCTGGCTGCTGCTCAACGTTTTATTCGTGCTCATCGTGGTTCCTCCCCGCGGGTCGCGATCGCGGCTCAACAGGTCGGGAACAATCCTTGCGCCGGTCCCGATCGAAAAGAATCAAGACCAGCTCGATAACAACGAAAAATTCTCCCTTCGCCACGCTCTCGGATCACTCGCGACGGGAGTCTTTTTCGTCCTGATGCCCCGGCTGATCGCAATACGGGAGGTCATCGTGCGGCTATGGAACAGGACGCGTAGGCATAAGGCCTAAAACTTGGTGATTAGCGCGACGACCTGATTCAAAGGCTCCAAAAGGAGCTCTCGCCTCAATCCGCATCTAGCTCAGCGCATATGAATGAGTCCGCGCCGCGCCCCGCCAAGGCCGCCCGCGCTGACCTAGTACGCCTCCTGGGAAATGACGGTAGCCGCCGTGCGCGCCATGATTTTCAGATCGAGCCAAATGCTCCAATTCCTTACATACCAAACGTCATATTCTACCCGCTTTTCCATCAGGTCGATGGTCGGCGTTTCGCCCCGGAAGCCGTTAACCTGAGCCCAGCCCGTGAGGCCCGGCTTCATGTGGTGGCGGTATACGTAATTGCTGATGATCTCGTCATAATAATTGTCGTGGGCAAGCGCATGTGGGCGTGGTCCGACCAACGACATGTCGCCGCGCAGCACGTTCCAGAGCTGGGGCAACTCGTCAATGCTGGTCATGCGGAGGAAGCGCCCAATCCTCGTGACGCGCGCGTCCCTCTTGGTTGCCTGAGTAATCGAGTTACCATTCTCGCACACGTACATGCTGCGAAATTTCCAGATGTCAAACGGCTTGCCGTTGAAGCCGCGGCGCGACTGTCGAAAGATCACGCTCCCAGGCGAATCCAGCTTGATCAGAATGGAGACGGTGATCAACACCGGCGCCAGGGCCACTAGCGAAAACAACGCCAGACCGATGTCGAGGCAGCGCTTCTGGAGACGTTCAAACACGCTGAGCGGTGGTCGCTGAATCTCGATTGCCACCGTGCCGCTGACCGGCAAAAACGGGCGCGATACCAGATCAGCGATCGAATTGTCCGGCAAGAGACGGATCGGCTGTGGTACAGCGCGCAAGTGCAGTTCGAGTTGCTGCAACAACGGCAGCTCGTTCCAATCAACCGCCAACAGGTACTCCTCGACATCCGCTGCACGGGATTGGAGAATGACATCGCGAATTTGCCTCTCCCAGCTGGTCCCATGGTTGTTAGCGGGAAGCACGAAATGGCGAACCACGTCGAATCCGTTCTTGCGCAGGTCCTTGAAACGGCTCGAGGTGAAATCAAGCGGCTTCAGGCTGAGCAAGGCAACTTTGCGATCGACCAATCGGCCCTTGGCAAAGTTCGTGCCGAGCACCCACTGCCACGCAAAGCGTAGGCTGAGCAACCCAAGGCCGCCAATTCCGGTGAAGACGAGGAACGTGCCGCGGGACAGATTGTCCGACGATTTCAATAGAAACGCCGCGACCGCAAGGATCGTCAGTGACACCAGCCAGATGATCACCGCTTTGCGCAATTGCCAGACCAGACTAAGCAAACGGTGCGTTGCATACACACCCTGAAAATAGGCGATTGCAACGAACACTGCGCTGACGATCAGTCCGGCGCCGATGGGCGCTCCGTCTCCAGATGACGGCGTGGCGACGCTATAAAGTTCCGACGCCAGCGCGTAGCAGAGCAAGATCAGCAAAAGGTCGGCCGCGATGACGAGGAGCTGAAAAGGCTTCTGAAGAGCCGTGCCCCGTGCGGAGGACGTGGCATAGGTGCTATCAGAGCCATAAGTGGCAACAACCATTCGATCCTCTACGTGTGGAGAGTGCCTGGCGGTCATTGTGATGCTGAAGATTTACCGCTTCCAAACGAAGGGTGTTAAGTGATCGCAGCGACATTGTGGCGCTGCATGCAAAACTTTTGCGATGCACGAATGATGTGTCGCGTCGAAATGCGCATCGACAACTCGACGCGCGCTGAAAATCTCGTCACAGTGCTGACATATCAGCGACGCGCTGCCGCATTTTGACTCAAGTTCCATATCCTCCGCGTGCTTTAACGGTCACGCGAGCGCATCTTCGCTCATCTTTGAGGCGCTCATCCTGTCGCGAGAGCGCGAGGAGTCACTTGCGGGAACATAGATGAATTTCAATCTGCGGATGCATCACGAAATTTGTAATGAGGCATGCATCTTTGCCGCGCTATGCAGTTCAGCGCTGCAATTTCCGCGGACTGGTGGAACCCGCCGCAAGGGTAGGCAAGAAGTTCCGCCCTTCTTTTGGCGTGATCAAGCCGGAGAACGAGGACCTACTCCATCCACCGCACATTGTTCGTATCAGATGGGGAGTTCTCAGGTGCCGGCGACTTGGGGAAATTTCTCGACCACCTGATCGATTTTGCTCCATGATATCTTTCGCCCGACCACGTCGGCCAATCCACAAGCCGCACTTGCCCGACGGGATTCGCATCTATGCGATCTCGGATATTCACGGCTGTGCGCATCTGCTGCAGCCGATGTTGCGGGTGATCGACGCCGACGTGGCTCGCAGCCGCCCGCACTATGCGATCGAGGTTTTCATGGGCGATTACATCGATCGTGGTCCGGACACGCGCGCCACCCTCGACATCCTCGTCGAGCGGAGTCGCCGGGGAAATGCGGTCTTCCTCAAAGGTAATCACGAGGCATTTCTGGTGAGGGTGTTCGAGGACCCTTCACTGTTCGAGGATTGGATTGCCGTCGGCGGAACCCAGACATTGATGTCCTACGGGCTCGCTCCGCCAGATCTCAAGCGCGAAGAGCCAACATCGATTTTGCGCGATTTGATTCGCGCAATGCCGACTGAGCATCTGGAATTCCTGGACAATCTGCGGCTGAGCTTTACGTGCGGAGACTTCTTCTTCGTTCACGCCGGCGTTCGACCTGGCGTGGCGCTATCCGAACAGCAGGAGAACGATCTCTTGTGGATTCGCGAGGAGTTCCTGGAGAGCAAAAAGCATTTCGGCAAATATATCGTGCACGGTCACACGCCAGTGCGGCGCGCCGATGTGCGAAACAATCGCGCCAACATCGATACCGGCGCCTATGCGACCGGCAATCTCACCCTGATGAGCATCCAGGGAAGCCGCATGCTCGCGGTGTGACATGTTGGCAACCGCTTGCCATCTGCCAAAGCCCCTTCCGCGACGAGGGTCGAATGGGCCTCGGCGCCCAGAGGTGACCGCGCCTTGCCTAATTGAGGACTTGCCTAATTGAGCAAGCAGGGCTTCTGCGGCCGGGCACGCGTCTCGGCCATCCAATCGTTCCAGGCTCGCTCATGCTTGACGTAGAGCTCCAGCCAGCGCGCGGCGTGCTCGTTCTGCCGCAGACGACGCTCCTGGTCAGGCAAACCGGCGCGCATTCGCGCATCCGGATTGTCCAGCGTTTCGAACTCGACCGTCTCCGAAATCGTCAGGCCGACGAGAACACGCTGTCCCGCGCCATCCACGATGTATCGCCGCGGAGCGTCCTTCTTGGGTTCACTCATCTCGTCATGCCCCCATTCGTTTCAGTGAGAACCCCGAGTGCCCCCGGCGAGCCGGACAGTGCCTAAAAGGCTCGTCGGGCATGGCCGAATGTTGAGGTGGGAGTCGAGGTCTCACCGGAACTTGCAGCCCTTCGCTGGACGCGCCAAGCACGCAGCGCATATCCCAAGATGAGGCCAGCGCCAAAAATGGAAGCGGAGACAAATGCAGAAGCCATGGAGAGTCGTCCCGGATAGTCCGGGGACACATCAAGACCGAGCAGTGTGTCGACATCATGATTCTCGGTGCCTCCCGGCGCCGAAAGATTGTTCACGCCTCGACTTCTTGTGTGCATGCAATGCGATGCCGCGTCCGATCGTCCTCCCCACCTCTCATTTCGGTCCGGAACGATCACTCTCTATATAGAGAAGCCTTTGCGAGCTGGCGGGCCCGAGCCTTTATCGTCGAGCAGGAGCGCTTCGAGCAGACCTTGTCTCCCGCAACGGAGAATTTCGCGCCGATCGTTCGGCCGATGCCCTTGCAACCGTCCGGGAGCCGTCGCATTATTTCGCATCGCATTTTAGAAGGGATTCAATCCAATGAACTTCCGCGTGCTTATTCCATGCATTGCTCTGTCTGCTCTTGGCCTCACCTTGACCGCATCCGTGGCGCCAGCCGCCGAGCTCGCGCTTGGTCCGGCGCATCATCGGGCGGCTTCCGTCCAAGGCGGACTTGTGCTGTGGGATGATGTCTACCCGCCCGCGATCTATGGTCCTCAGCTTCGCCCGGTCGAGGAAGTCGCGGCCATGAAGGCGCAGGCACGGCCCGTGTCCCAGCGCTGGTGGGGATACTGGTACGCCTGGTAAATTTGAGAGCACTTGGCTGAGGCCGAGCCAGGTTGGATTAACGACCGCTGCCACACCGGGTAACCGGATGGCGGCGGTCTTTGTTTTGAGGCGCGCCGCATATGTCCGGCGGCCGCGGGGCCATAGAGCCCCGAAGCCGACGCCTTCTCCCAAGCCTAGGCGATGAGGAAGTTGCCATTGTGCAGCGTGCCAGTGGCGTTTTGCAGGCTAACGTCCATATCACTGGCGCCATCGCCATCGATATCGATCTGGAGGTAGTCGTTGCCAGGCCCAAAACTCTGCAAATGGGCCGAAGCCTGGTTGGCGCCGAGGAGCGCCGCACTATCCACATACTCGATGTGACCGCCGGCGATGCTGATGCCTGAGAAGGTAAAGCTATCGTTGGCTGCGTCGAAATTGTGAATGGTATCGGCAGCACCGGCGGCGGAATCTGCGATGCTGACGAAACGGAAACTGTCGTGGCCCGCACTGGCGAAGATCTCATCCGCGCCCGCGCCGGCAGTGATCGTCGTGTTGCCGGACGTATTGCCGATGGTGATCCTGTCGAAATTCGCGCCAGCATTGATGTTTTCGACGTTGCTTACCGTGATGTCGTAGACGTTCGCGTTGAAGGTCAAGCTGTCATTCCCGTCGCCGAGATCGATCACGTTCGCCGGACTGCCGTTCAACGTCAGGGTATCGTTCGACGAGCTCCCGTTGAGCAGATTCACGTTCCAGAGATTGTCGAACGAATTGCTGCCTGCGGCGAGATTCAGCACGTTGGCTGTACCCTCGCCGAGATTGACCGTGACGCCGGATACGGTGTTCAGGAGTGTGACCGTGTCGTCCGATGGGTTGAGATTACCGGTGAAATCACTGCCGTTGAGGTTTTCGACCCCAACGATGCTGAGCGAATTCACGCCATTGGCGAGAGAAACCAGATCGCTGCCACCGCCCATGTCGATTGCGATGCCGTCGACATTGTTCGTCAAGCTCAAGGAATTATCGCCTGCATTGCCGTTGATGTGCTCGACACCGATCGCGGCAAATGCAGCGAAGTTTCCGTTGAGGACGATGGTGTCCTCGCCATTGCCGAGGTCGATTGCGACCCCGTTCGCAGCAGAGATTGCGCCGGTCACACTCAGAGTGTCATCACCCCCGGTTCCATTGACGTGATTGACGTCGAAGATATTCACGAACGAGTTCGCGCCGGCGGCGAGATTCATCGTGTTGTCGCCGTTGCCGAGGCTGATCTCCAGGCCAGTGACCGTCGTCGACAAGTTGAGCACGTCATTGACGCCAGGCGTCGCACCGAAATCGGATCCGGCGATCCCCTCGACATCCACGAGGCTCAGCGTATTGGTACCGCCCACGAGGCTGAGATGGTCATTGCCGGCACCGAGGTTTACGACCAATCCGTCAGCGTGGTTCGTCAGGTTGACGAATTCGTCGCTATTGCTGCCGACCAGGTTCTCGACGCCGGCAAGATTGAGCGTGTAACCGTTGCCGAAGACGCTGCCGTTGAGCAAGACCGTGTCCGCGACCCCGCCGCCCAGATTGATCTGATGGCCGAAGATGTTGCTCCCGATACGGAGATAATCGTCACCGGCCGTTCCGATGACAGGCGCACTGCCGGAGATCTGCTGTTGCGTCGAGAGATCAATCGGACTGCCCGAAGAACCCGACGACAGCAGCGCGATGCCGTCGCTGAACTGTAGCACTTCGACATTGCTCAGGCTGTCGGTGCCGTCACGACCCGCCGTATTGTCTTGAACCACAATCTGTCCAGGCGTCGTGACGGTGTACTGCGATTGCGTCCCGCTGAAGATCACCATGTCGGTGCCGGCGCCGCCATCGATCGTGTCGTTGCCGCCCTGGCCGGTGATGCCGTCATTGCCGCCGCCGGCACTGATCGTATCGGCGCCGCCACCGCCGAAGAAGTACTCGTCATTTGAACTGCCGACCAATGTGTCGGCCAGATTGGAACCCTGGACGCTGTTGACGCCACCCGTGATGACGTCGGCGCCTGCGGCCCCGCTCACCGCTCCCGTCGAGAGATCGACGGAAACGCCTCCGCTTGCCTGGGAATATGAGACGCGCGTATTGCCGTTGCCGGTGATGGTATCGTTGCCGAGGAGGCCCTCGAACAAATTGAAGGTACCGAACAATCCGACGAATGTCGCCGCATTGTAAGTGTCGGCTTGGTTGCTACCGGTCGCGCTGTTGACACCGGTATAGGTGTCGGCGCCGATCGAGCTGCCGCCGGTTGCAGTCCCTGCCTGCAGGTTGATCGTTACGGCATCGGTCGCGCTGGCGTAGATGATGCGGGTGTTGCCGTTTCCGGTGATGGTGTCGTTGCCGGCCAAGCCTTCGAACTGATTGAAATTGCCGTTGTTGCCGACGTTGTTGACGGCGGCATTCTGGAAGCCAATCGCACCAAAATTCGTCGCCGTGAAGACGTCGTTGAAAGTGGTGCCCTGGGCGCCCTCGATCCCGCGGAACGTGTCATTGCCGATCGAGCTGTCGCCGCTCGCAGTGCCGGCCGTGAAGTCGATAGTTACCGGGCCGGTGGAGAAGTAGATATTGTTGTAACTGATAATGTCGAAGCCGCCGCGACCATCGATGGAGTCGTTACCGGCAAGGCCAGTGAACGTCTCGGTAGCTGCGGTGTTGTTGCTTCCGTAAATGACATCGTTGAACATCGAGGCCATCACGGCATTGACGCCGCTGAAGGTGTCGCTGCCGGTGGATGCGTCACCATTCGCCGTGCCCGCCAGCAGGTCGACGGTCACGAGACCGGTCGCATTGGTGAACGCGATACGCGTGTTGCCGTTACCGGTGATGCTGTCGTTGCCTCCCATGCCGATGAATTCGTTGAAGGTCCCGTTGGAGCCGGCATTCGTGCTGCCTGCACCGAAGCCGGTGGCGTTGAAGACGTCCGCGTCGTTCGAACCGCGCACGGACTCGATCGATCGAAGCGTGTCGGTGCCGACCGTCGCAGCATCGCCCGTCACGGTTCCCGCAGCGAGCTGAACGTTGATGCCGCCCACGGCTGCCGGATCGAGCGCGTAGTCCGCCCGGTCGAAACCGGCCCGGCCATCGATGGAGTCGTTGCCGGCGCGACCTTCGAAGGTCTCCACGGTCCCCGGTCCATTGGCGCTGCCCAGCAACTGGTCGGCAAATCCGGAGCCGACGATGCCGGCAAAGCCCGAGCCCACCAGAGTGTCGGTCCCGACCGAGCTATCTCCCGTCGCCGAATGCGCGGCCAGATCCACTGTCACGCTACCGGTCGCGTTGGCGTAAGAGATCCGCGTCAGCAGCGCACCTAGGCTGTTCGTGGCTCCCGTGATGTTGTCGTCGCCGCCGCGGCCCTCGAATTCGTTGAAGCCGAGATTCGTGCCGGCAATGCCGGTGTTGCCCGCAAAGCCGGTCGCGTTGAACGTGTCGGCAAAGCTGCTGCCGACGATGCCCTCGATGTTCACGAGCGTGTCAGTTCCGACACCCGGACCTGTCACCGAGCCTGCGGCGAGACTTGCGGTAATGCCGCCCGTCGCATCGGTATAGTCGGCGCGGTCGAAGCCGAGGCCGCCGTCAAGCAAATCATTGCCATCGAGGCCTTTCAGGCGGTCGTTGCCGCCGAGGCCACTCAGGCTGTCGGCATAGGCCGTGCCGGTCAGCGTGTTCGCATTGCCGTCGCCAGTGAGGTTGACGCCTTGCCCCAGGATGAAATCGGCCGCCGTGAGGTTCGAGAGCGTCACGTTCGAGAGCGTCAGGCTGTCGCCATTGCCGAAGTCGATGACCGTGTTCAGCCCAACCTGAGTGGCAAGCGCCTGAACCTGCGCAAAGCTGGAGACACCCGCGACGCCCGTGAGGTCGATCTTGTCGGTCTGCGCCTGCAAGAAGTCGCCGATGGTGTCCGCGCCACCGCCGGTGGCGTAGACGAAGGTATCGGCGCCGAGACCGCCACCCAGGAAGTCGTTGCCGGCACCGCCGTTGAGCAGGTCGTTGCCGTTGTTACCGAACAACTGGTCGCCATTGGCCGAGCCGGTGATCGTGTCGTTGAAGTTCGAGCCCGCGACGTTGGTCACCCCTCCTGTGATGGTGTCGTGGCCCACAGAGCCGTCGCCGTCCGCGGTGCCGCCAGCGAGATTGACGGTCACACCTAACGTGGCGCTGCCGTACTGGATCTGGGTGGAGCCGTTGCCGGTGATGGCATCGTTGCCGGAGCCGCCCTGGAAGAAGTTGGCCCCGACGAAGCCGGCCGCGTTGAACGTATCGTTGCCGCTGCCGCCGACCGCACTGTTGACGCCTGTGAAGGTGTCATGGCCGGTTGAGGTATCGCCACTGGCCGTGCCTGCGGCGAGGTTGATGGTCACGCCGGACGTCGCATTCCCGAACAGGATCTGCGTGTTGCCATTGCCGATGATGGTATCGTCGCCGCCCTGGCCCTGGAACGCGTTGAACCCGACGAATCCCGTCGCGTCGAAGCTGTCGGCAAGATTGCTGCCGGTTGCGCTGTTGACACCCGTAAAGCTGTCATGCCCGACCGAGGCATCGCCGCTGGCGATTCCGGCCTGAAGGTTGATGGTCACGCCGCCGGTCGCATTGGCGTAGATGATGCGAGTGTTGCCGTTGCCGGTGATGACGTCATCGCCGCCCAGGCCCTCGAACTGGTTATAGGTGCCGTTGTTGCCGACGTTGGAAGCACCATTCTGGCCGTAGCCCGTTGCGTTGTAGCTGTCGGCATAGCCCGTGCCCTGAATGCCCTCGATCGAGCGCAGCGTATCGCTGCCGATCGACGCATCGCCGGTCGCCGTGCCTGCCGCCATGTCGACGGTCACACCACCCGTGAGCGTGCTGAGGCTGTTGTAGATGGCAACGTCGAACCCGCCGCGACCGTCGATGTAATCGTCACCGCCAAGACCGGTGAAATTGTTGTTGAAGCTGCTGCCGAGCAGCGTGTCCGAGAAAGTCGAGCCCTGCACCGCATTGACGCCGGTGAAGGTGTCGGTCCCCTCGGTCGCCCCCGTGGCACTGCCGGCGACCGTGACTGCATTTGTCGTCCCGATGGCGCTGGTCTCGAGGTCGACGCTGACGCTCGAGGCGGCGATCTGGTAGTTCAGGCGGGTGAAGCCGTTGCCGATGATGGTGTCGTTGCCGCCGGCGCCGGCGAAGTCATTGAAGGCCCCCGAGGAGCCGACATTGGTCGCCCCGGCCTGACCGAAGCCGGCCGCATCGAAGGTGTCGTCAAAATTGGTGCCGCGGGCGGCCTCGACGTTGCGCAACGTGTCGGTGCCGACGGTCGCATCGCCGTTCACAACGCCTGCAGCCAGGTGAACGTAGATGCCTGACGTGGTCGTCGTATCCGAGTTGTAGGTGACCTGATCGTAGCCGCCGCGGCCATCGATATAGTCGTCGCCGCCGCGCCCTTCATAGGTCTCATAGGTGAAGGCCGCATTGTCGCTGCCGTAGATCGTGTCGTTGTAGGCCGAGCCCCAGATGGTCGAGACATTGGAGAAGGTGTCGTGACCGACGGAGGCGTCGCCGTCGGCGGTGCCTGCGCCGATGTCGACCGTGACGGCACCGGTCGCGCTCAGATAGGACAATCGCGTCACCGCCTGCCCCAGGGCGTTGAGATCGCCGATGACGCTGTCGTCACCGCCGCGCCCCTCGAACTCACTTTGGCCGGCCGCCACGCCGGGCAGGCCGGTCGAGCCAGTAAATCCAGCCGCGTTGAACGTATCGGCAAAATTGCTGCCGAGGATGCCCTCGACATTCGCCAGCACGTCACTGCCGACGCCGGGACCCGTCACCGAGGCGGCCGCCAGGTTGGCGGTGATGCCACCCGTCGCATCGCCGTAATCGGCGCGGTCAAAACCCTGGCCGCCGTCGAGCTGGTCATTGCCGCCGAGCCCCTGCAGGACATCGTTGCCGCCGAGGCCGCTCAGGATATCGGCATAGCCGGTGCCGACCAGCGTGTTCGGATTGGCGTCGCCAATCAGGTGAACGCCTGGCGAGAGGATGAAGTCCGCCACGGTGAGGTTCGACAGGGTGACGTTCTGCAGCGTCAGGCTGTCACCATTGCCGAAGTTGATGAACGTGTTCGGCCCCTGCTGTGAGGCGAGCGCCTGGACGTCGGCCAGCGTATAGATGCCGGTGACACCCGAGAGGTCGAGCTTGTCGGCCTGCGCTTGCGAGAAGTCGCCGATGAAATCGGCTCCGCCGCCGCTGGCATAGATGAATGTGTCGGCTCCGCCGTTGCCGAGCAGGCTGTCGGCACCGCCGCTTCCCTTCAGCGTATCGCTGAAGCCCGATCCGGCAACGCTGTTCACGCCACCGGTAATCATGTCGTGCCCGACCGAGGCATCGCCGCTGACGGTGCCACTGCCGAGATCGACAGTCACCCCGCCAGTCGCATTGGCGTAGATGATGCGGGTGTTGCCGTTGCCGGTGATGACGTCGTCGCCGCCCAGGCCTTCGAACTGGTTGTAGGTGCCGTTGTTGCCGACGTTGGAAGCACCGCCCAGACCGTAGCCCGTTGCGTCGTAGCTGTCGGCGTAGCCCGTGCCCTGAATGCCCTCGATCGAGCGCAGCGTATCGCTGCCGATCGACGCATCGCCGGTCGCCGTGCCTGCCGCCATGTCGACGGTCACACCACCCGTGAGCGTGCTGAGGCTGTTGTAGATGGCAACGTCGAACCCGCCGCGACCATCGATGTAATCGTCACCGCCAAGACCGGTGAAATTGTTGTTGAAGCTGCTGCCGAGCAGGGTATCGGCGAAGGTCGAGCCCTGCACCGCATTGACGCCGGTGAAGGTGTCGGTCCCCTCGGTCGCCCCCGTGGCACTGCCGGCGACCGTGACTGCATTCGTCGTCCCGACGGCGCTGGTCTCGAGGTCGACGCTGACGCTCGAGGCGGCGATCTGGTAGTTCAGGCGGGTGAAGCCGTTGCCGATGATGGTGTCGTTGCCGCCGGCGCCGGCGAAGTCGTTGAAGGCCCCCGAGGAGCCGACATTGGTCGCCCCGGCCTGACCGAAGCCGGCCGCATCGAAGGTGTCGTCAAAATTGGTGCCGCGGGCGGCCTCGACGTTGCGCAACGTATCGGTGCCGACGGTCGCATCACCGTTCACAACGCCCGCGGCCAGGTGAACGTAGATGCCTGACGTGGTCGTCGTATCCGAATTGTAGGTGACCTGGTCGTAGCCGCCGCGGCCATCGATATAGTCGTCGCCGCCGCGCCCCTCATAGGTCTCATAGGTGAAGGCCGCATTGTCGCTGCCGTAGATCGTGTCGTTGTAGGCCGAGCCCCAGATGGTCGAGACATTGGAGAAGGTGTCGTGACCGACGGAGGCGTCGCCGTCGGCGGTGCCTGCGCCGATATCGACCGTGACGGCGCCGGTCGCGCTCAGATAGGACAACCGCGTCACCGCCTGCCCCAGGGCGTTGAGATCGCCGATGACGCTATCGTCGCCGCCGCGCCCCTCGAACTCACTTTGACCGGCCGCCACGCCGGGCAGGCCGGTCGAGCCGGTAAATCCAGCCGCGTTGAACGTGTCCGCAAAATTGCTGCCGACCACCCCCTCGATGCCAACGAGTGTGTCGGTTCCGACGCCCGGCCCTGAGGCGACGCCTGCTACCAGATTGACCGTGATGCCGCCGGTCGCGTCGGTATAGACGGCGCGGTCGAAGCCCGCTCCGCCATCCAGGAGGTCGCTGCCACCCAGGCCCTGAAGGCGATCGTTGCCGCCGAGGCCGCTGATGGATTCGGCATTTGCCGTTCCGGCGAGGCTGTTGGCGTCGTCGTCGCCGACGATCGGCGCGGCCGGCGTGCCGAACAGGAAATCGCTCGCCGTCAGGCTGCTCAGAGTGACGTTCTGAAGCGTGAGTCCGTCACCGGAACTGAACGTGATGACCGTGTTCGGGCCGCTCTGCTCCGCGTGCGATTGCAGATCGGAGAGGCTATAGATGCCGTAGACTCCGGTCAGATCGATCCTGTCCTGGCCATGGACGAAATCCTGGATGAAGTCGAAACCGCCGCCGCTCGCATAGACAAAGGTGTCTGCACCGGCTCCGCCGCTAAGGAAATCGTTGCCGGCTCGGCCATCCAGCGTGTCATTGCCGCCGCTGCCGGAGAGGCCGTCATTGCTGGCGCTACCGACGATCGTATCGTTGAAATTCGATCCGAAGACGTTGAAGACGCCCCCGGCGATGGTGTCATGGCCGACCGAGCCGTCACCGTCAGCCGTACCCGCGGTGAGATTGATGGTCACGCCGCTGGTCGCGCTGCCATACTGAATCAGGGTGTTGCCGTTGCCGGTAATGCTGTCGTTTCCGGCGTTGCCCTGGAATGAATTGAAATTTGCGTTGACGCCGGTGAAGCCCGTTGCGTCATAGACGTCGTTGAAATTGCTGCCGATGGCGCTGTTCACGCCGCTGAAATTGTCGTGGCCGACCGACGTGTCGCCGCCGGCAGAACCGGCCGCGAGATTGATGGTCACACCGCCGGTGGCGTTGTTGTACTGGATCTGGGTCGTGCCGTTGCCGATGATCTGGTCGTCGCCCCCCTGCCCTTGGAACGAGGTCCCGCTCGGGCCAGAGAATCCGGTCGCGTCGAAAATGTCGCCAAAGTTGCTGCCGAGGGCGCTGTTGACACCGGTGAAGCTGTCGTGACCGATCGAACCGTCACCGGTGGCGGTGCCGCCTACGAGATTGATGGTCACGCCGCTGGTGGCGTTGGCGAAAATGAGGCGTGTGTTGCCGTTGCCGGTGATGACGTCGTCACCGCGCAGCCCTTCGAACTGGTTGAAGGTCCCGTTGTTGCCGATGTTGTCCCCGGTCACGCCGTAACCGGTCGCATCGTAGGTATCGTTGAAGTTTGTGCCCTGAATGCCTTCGATCGAACGAAGCGTGTCCGTGCCGTTCGAGACATCGCCGGTGACGATGCCGGCCGCCATATTGACGGTGATGCCCCCCGTGGTGAAAAAGATGTTGTTGTAAGACGATACGTCGAAGCCACCGCGGCCGTCGATATGATCGTTGCCGGCAAGGCCGGTGAAGGTATCGTTGGTCGCGCCGCCATACAGGGAGTCATCGAACATCGATGCTTGGACGGCGTTGACGCCCGTGAAATGGTCGGTGCCGACGGATGAATCACCGGTGGCGATGCCGGTCACGAAGTCGACCTGGACGCCCGCCGTCGCATTGTTGAAACCGAGCCGCGTAAAGCCGTTGCCGGTGATGGTGTCGTCGCCGCCATTGCCGGTGAACTCGTTGAACGTCCCATTCGAGCCGGCATTGACGCTGCTGGAGCCGAAACCGGAGGCATTGTAGGTATCCGCGAAGTTGGTGCCGCGGATTGCCTCGATCGCGCGCAGCGTGTCCGTTCCGATGGTGGCGTCGCCGGTCACGATGCCGGCTGCCAGATTGACCGTGATTCCCGTCGCCGTGGTCGGATCGACGTTATAGTCGACGCGGTCATAGCCGCCGCGGCCGTCGATATAGTCGTTACCGGCCAAGCCCGAGTACACTTCCGCGGTGAACATCGGATTGTTGCTGCCGAGAATCGTGTCGTCATGGGCTGAGCCCCAGACGCCGTTGAAGCCGGAACCGACCAGCGTATCGTGGCCCACCGACGCATCACCCTGCGCATAGCCGGCCGCGAGATCCACCGTCACCGCCCCGGTCGCGCTCACATAGGAGACGCGCGTGAGCTCCGCCCCCTGGCTGTTGGTATTGCTGATGATGGTGTCGTCGCCGCCCTTGCCCTCGAACTCATTGTAACCGACGGGGCTGCCCGGAACACGCGCGTCGCCGGTGAATCCGGCGCCGTTGAATATGTCGGCGAATTCGCTGCCGATGGCGGCTTCGATGTTGACGAGCGTGTCCGTATCTACTCCGGCGCCGGACGTGGTTCCCGCCGCGAGATTGATCGTGACTCCGCCGGTCGCGTCGGTATAGACGGCGCGGTCGAATCCTGGCCCGCCGTCGAGAACATCGTCACCGGCACCGCCCGTGAGATAATCCTTGCCGGCGCCACCAAAGAGAATGTCGTTCCCGGCGCCGCCGCTGATGCGGTCGTTGCCGTCCTGACCGTCGATCAGATCGCTGCCACCCCCGCCCGAGAGCACGTCATCGCCGAGCGAGCCGAACTGGGCGCTGCCGACCGGCGTCAGCACGGCATTCCCGACCTGCTGGTCAAGGTTGTCGACGTAGAGGGTGGTGAGCTCAGTCACCGAATCCGGGTCGGAAAAGTCCGTCGCGGCCAACTGGTCCGTGGCCGCGCCTTGAGCAACCTGGCCGGCCTGCGCTAGCTCGGTCACGTTCGTAGCTGATTGAATACTCTTGTTCGCGGCAGCAACGACCTCGACAACCGTCGCGGCAGCCGCCGCGTCGACGCCGGAGGACACAACTACGCTCTGCACCGTTTCCTGCGAGCTGAGATCGAAGGGCAGCGGATTGTCCGGATCGGCCTGAGCGGCAGCAACCGCATCCGCAATTGCGGCTATGACCGTATCCGGCGCAACGCCGACGGCCGAGACCTGCGCCACCGTGCTCTGGACCTGGATGGCCGCCGCAAGCACCGCGGTCGCCGTTGGATCGCTATTCACCGCATCAGGCACCGGATCGTACGACCTCAAGTCGATACCGGTGAGGTCAAGGTCGAAGGCGGCGGCCACGGCGTTCATGGCCTGGTCAGCTGTCAGCGACGTGCTGTCGATCAAGGCAGCGATCAACGTCGTCAGCGGCGTGATGACGGTGGATCCCTCCGGCGCCCTCAGCACGCCATCGACCTGCAGTCCCGTCGAGATGTCGACACCGCCGATGCTCACGAGCGGACCGGATCCGCCGGACAGCGTGAAGCTACCGTCGGCCCGGGTCGTCGTGAACGCCTCGCCCGCATCGAGAATTCCGTTGTTGTTGGCGTCGGCAAAGACCGTGGCTCCGCCGATGTAGCCGTCGATATCCAACGCATTGATCTCGTTGGCGCCAGGCGTCACGGTCAGCTTGAGCTCGGCCGAGCTCGACGCCTGATGCACGCCGTCGTCGGAGGTGGCCGTGACCTTCAGTGTGAATGGGGTCGTGCTGCCGACGGCATTGTGCGGGATCAAGACGATCTCGGAGATTGAATCGCCGGTCACGAGCCAGGTGCCGTCCCCGATTGCCACGCCGTGCTCGACGTCAAACGTCGTCGGCACACCTTCGATCTTGACCGACAAGGTGCTGCCTTGGTCGACTTTGCTGGCCGCGACGTTGAGCGTGATCTCTCCGTCGGCGGCGCCAGATGCGTCCTGAACGCTCAAGCTCGGCGCGTCCTGCGCGCCGTGGATATCGAAGCTGATCTCCTTGGTCGTGCCGTCGATCGACGTGACGGTGAAGGTCTCCGTCTTGGTGTCGGTGGCACTGAGATATTGGATCGCCGCGTTGTCGACCGAATAGGTGTAGTGACCGTCGGCAGACAGTGTCACTGCGCCGAGATTGCCCGGTGCCGTGATCACGCCGGCCTGGAACGCGGCCTGGTTCTGGTCGGGATCGCTGATGGACAGCTGCCCCGATGCCGTCAGCTGGCTGTCCTCGGTGACGTCGTGCTGTGCAGGATCACCTATCGCGGCTGCGTCGTTGGCGCCCGTGATGTTCACCACGATATCGGAGGTGGCGCTGCCGTCGGCCGAGGCGACCGTCAGGGTGTCGGTGACGTGCTGCCCTGCGACGAGCGAATCCGATTTCGCAGGATCGAGCGTATAGGTCCAGGCACCGGTCGCTGGATTGAAGGTGAAGTTGCCGTACGTGCCGGCCAGGGAAGCCGGGGTGGCGAAATGGTCTTGGCCGCTGTCGAGGTCGTGCACCGCGAGTTGGCCCGACGCGTTGGGATCGCCGGCCACTGCGTCGGCAACGCCGCCGGCCTCGATCACCGAAATATCCTGGCTCCCAGACACGGTGATCGTGGCCGCGTCGTTACTGCCGGTGACGGTCACCGTGAGCGTCGACGAGCCCGTGCCTCCGTGGTTGTCAGCATTCGTGTAGGTGAACTGATCCGTTACCTGCTGGCCTTCGGCGAGCGCTTGCACGGATGCGCTGGAATTGTTGAGCGTATAGGTGTAGGCGCCGGTCGCCTTGGTAACGACCAGCGTTCCATAGGCGCTGACGACCGTGATCGTGGTGCCGTTGTCCGTGCCTCCCGCTACCGCCGATACGATGTGGGTGTCGCCGACATCGGCATCCGTGTCGTTTGCGAGCAAATTGCCGCTCGTAACCGTCGTCGCATCCTCCGTGACGGAGACGATATCTGCGACTGCGACCGGCGCATGATTGGTCGCGCCTTCGATGACGACCTCGACCTTCTCGATCGAGACGATGGCTAGGTTGAAGCTCCTGAACGCGTAGTCCGCGCTGCCATAGCGCGCGATAAGCGCCTGGATTGCCGCAAGATCGGACCTGAACGAAGCCGAGTTCGCCAGTTCCTGCGTGACGACGAGGCGGAGCGTGTCCTGGCCTTTGCCGCCATCATAGATATCGCAAGAACCCACATTCTCAGAAACGCGGTAGATCAGGATATCGTTGCCATTCTCGCCGCTGACGATGTCACGACCCGCACCGCCGTCGATGATGTCGTCGCCGTTTCCGCCGCCGATCAGATCATTGCCCGTCCCACCGAGCAGCGTATCGTTGCCGTTGCCGCCGAGAATGACGTCATTTCCGGCGCCGCCATCCACCGTGTCATTGCCATTTCCGGCGTCGATCAGGTCGTTGCCCGCACCGGCATTTATGCTGTCATTGCCGTTGCCGGCCTGAATGAGATCATTGCCTGCCCCGGCGTTGACGATATCGTCGCCGTTTTTTGCATTGATGACGTCAGCCGTATTAGTGCCGGCGATCTGATTGTTTGCGTCGGTGCCGTTGATGATCATGGCGGTTCATCTTTCTCGATAGGGCAACAGGCATTGCTCGCGAGCGCGCGGCAGCGGCTTGCGTTATGCGGATGGAGAAATCTTCAATCGTCGATGGTGGAACGCGATATGGACGCGACGCGTAACGTCGTGCGGTCCCTCATGGTGAGCCCCTTCCGTAACCTCTTTGATTTTTCAAGTTCGCCGTCAGCCCAACGGCGCGAGTTGGAAATGAACTGGTCTTGTTATTGTTCTACTGAAGTACCGTTCGACGAGGCATCGTGATGCAGCGTCGAACGTCGAATTCGTATCGCGGACCGTCAAAAGGTTTTTGACAATTGCAAATTGTTTCCATTGTTGCGCGACAGCGTCAAGACAGCACAGCTGCTAACCTTAAGCAGGACGCGAACCGAACGGTGCAGCTGCGAAATTATGCGTTTCCGATTTGCGACGACCGGCCATCTCACCGAGCCAGATGATCGACGCATCGCGGGGCCACGGCGCAATCCGCACCGAAATGAAATGTGCCCGCTCTCCACCTGTCGCGATCGGACCAGATCGCCCAAGCTGCTGATAAAACGAATTGCTACCGTTGATAGCGCCGGCCCCCGGGCCGCGTCGCGTGCTGCAGACCGCACTGCGACACTCTGACGCACCGAGGCGTCCCCACAGAAACAGAGCATGAGCGGAAACCGAAAACCTGCAACAAACTGGCTCAAGGCCTTAATTCCTGGATCAAAGGCTATTCCTCCCCAAAGGAATAGCGCTGGCACGTCTCGACGCATGACCCGAATGGGTCATTGAGAGCTTGCTGGCGCCGCCTCACGGCGGCGATCTCATTAGACTTTCGTCGACCGCGATTCTTCAGGAAAAGCAGGCAACAGGGCTTGCTTCGAGCTGCCGCCTCACGAAGCATCCTGGACCAGGGAAGCGCGTTCGAGGGGGACCCAGTGTCGGTTGTGGGCCTTCTGCACGGCATGCAACGAAGCTCGCCGGCTGCAACGAATGCCTTGGGCACGGCGGAGGGGGCCGCTCTTGAGGACCAATAAGATAGACAATCAGGAATTGTCGAAGGTCATCGATCGGCTCGGCGAAGCCGCCGTGAATCCGGATGCGTGGCGCGACATCATGGATGACATTTGCAAGGCGGTCGGAGCGTCAGCGGCACTCCTGCTTCAGAGCGACATCAGGACCCCGGACGTCCCACGCACCGAATCGATCGACGAAGGGACCCAATTCTACTTCAGGAATAACTGGCATCTGAAGGATCCCCGCGCCAGGGGGTTTCCGCGCATGATGGCGGGCGAGGTCGTGACCGACCTCGACGTGATGACCCTGGAGCAGATTCGCTCCGATCCCATGTACAACGAGGTGCTATTTCCGTTCGGATACCGTTGGTTCGCCGGCATAGGCTTCTGGGCCGACACCGCAGCATGGGCATTGACGATCCAGCGAACGGGCCGCGAGGGCATGTTCGAGACCCGCGACAAGCAATTGCTCGCGCAATTGGCGCCGCGCCTCACCGAGACCGCCACGCTCGCGACCGCCGTCGGCAGGGTCGCGCTGACGTCGATGACCGACGTCCTCAGCCGTGTTCGTCAACCTGCATTGGTCCTCAACCGAGAGGGAATGGTCCTGCGCACGAACGAGGTGGCCGACTGTGGCTTTGACGATGAGATCCGCATCAGGGAGCGGCGTCTCGTTCTGCGCGACAAGCAGGCGATGACGAAACTCGATCAGCTGATCAGCTTGATCCGGTCTACGCCTGACGCCATCGCGATCCCCGCCTCTCCGATCCTCATTCGTCGGACGACAAAGCCACCGGTTGTCTTACGCATACTGCCAGTGGACGGCGCCGCGCGTTCCGTCTTCCTCGGAGCGCGTGCCGTGCTGATCCTATCCAACCTCGTCCCGCGCGCTGCGCCAGACCCGGCGCTCATCGGCCAAGCCTTCGACCTCACACGAGCCGAAGCTCGATTGGCCGCGCTGCTTGCAACTGGCGCATCGATCGACAGCGCCTCCGAACACCTCGGCATTTCGCGCGAAACGGCTCGCAATCACCTGAAAGCGATCTTCTCGAAGACGGGAGCGCACCGCCAGTCGGAGCTGGTCACTCTCGTTTCTCAACTGGCATGAGCGGGACGTTACTATCAACGCTGCAAGACTCTTCGGCGTCCTCACAGATCGCTACAGGTCCAGCTGGCTGCGCAATGCGTCACGCTCTTCAAGGAGTTCTCGGAGTCGCTGAGCATTGTCGGATTGCATCTCCTGCCATTCGATGCGATCCTCCGCGGTCCACAAGTAAGACTCGCGATTGAATCGGTCTTTTTCTGCCTTATCAAATTCCATGTACAGTTTGATATCGCACTCAACTTGATCAAGTTGCTCTCGAAGAGTTCTTGGCATCAGCCGTTCCCTCGGCTCTGCCTCTAGCCCACTTTTGATCTTTGACGCTATCGGTGCGGCGATCAATAGGCCTTCTCTCCCCACGGATGATACCCTCAATCTTATTTAAAGTTGTGTGGTCGGCGTGGCTCTCTCTGCGTCAATCCTATAGGCCGCTTGTTGATGAACGCGTCACTCTAAGCTGCCGTAGCATTGTCCAGAATCATTCACTTACGATTGCAACGTATGCAAAGTGAAGAGTGATCGGTGTTTTTGAACCGTCCAATATGACACGGAGGCTTTTGGGATGATATCCAGCACCAATCAAAGTCCCAGTTCTGCCAGACAACCGTGGCCCGGCAGATGGTCTTACCTCGATGCGAGCGCCAACAGTAAATTGCTCTTTGATTGAGAGAGAATCTTGCATCGCTGATGCCCGCACCAAATTCCGGGTTTACTCGACCCAGGCTACGGCTTCTTGGTCGAAGCGCCGAAGACGCTGGCTTGCCATTTCATCACCAGGCGCGGTCCAACAAGGATTTCCTCGTCGACGACTTTTGCGGACTCGCGAACCAATGGCAATAGTGACCTCGCTTAGTAGCAAGCGTATTTTGCCCCCGGCCTGCATCCCTTCTTAGCGCCCTTGGCTTTGTCGGGTGTGTTTTGCTGGGCCAGTGCTGGAGACGGATAGAGCGGCGCGACGGTCGAAATAGCGAACAGAATTATGACTGTGAGCATGATCGATTTCCTCGAAGATACCCCCTTCTTGACCCGCACAGATTTATCTGCCATTTTAAATACGACGCATTGATATAAAATATTTAAAAGGACCTCTTCAAGAGCTATTTTCAAATATCGTACTCATTCCCGCCCGGATGGAAGATGATGGACGAGAAGATTGTCCGTTTGCGCACATATCAGAAGAACATAGATCGGTATGTGCGCCTACTCGAAACGACGCTGACCGAAGTTGAACGGCAGTACATTGAGAGGCGCCTGACCGAAGAACGATCGGCTATGGCACTGCTGTCTGCCTCGTCGCTTCAGATGGCCATCGAGGCTAACGTTGCCAATCAGGCATGCAATCGCCAGCCCAGCTTCAACGCCGCAGAATAGAGCTAACATCGGTCAACCGAGATCCGCTGTGCAACTGCCCCGCAAGTGAGGATGCACAGAGATCCGGGCAGCGACGAATGCACGAATCTGCGCAAGCGGCTGCGGTCCGCAACTCTACGTCAGCATGGCCGGAATCGGGTCCGGTGCCAAAGCCGGTATTTTTTGGTCATTGCATCGGTGACGCGCGCGCCGATGCTCTGGGCCTGCTGCTGCTTGCACTAAGCTGAAGGACAAGCTTGGCAGCGGTTACCTCTCTGATCGGGACTTAGGTCAACTAACCTTCGGATGTGCCTCGGAGCGCAATTTGAACAGCCTTGCGAATTCGCTCACTTTGGCTGGGGACGATGCTATCCAAGTGGTAAATCCGGCATAGCAGGCCGTTGATGCGCCTTACGATAACGCGGTTACTGGAATGTCGGTTGCGCGCGCGCACCAACTGACGCCGCACCTCGATCAGGTCAAGGCGACGAAACGCTCTTGATCGTACCATGTGAGTTGGACCTTCCGCACGGGTGCCAACGCTCTCGTTTGATTCCGGGGTCGAACGATCATGGGCTTCAAACAGATTCCGACGCCGACCGCACAATCTGTTTGCAGTTAATTTACGATGTGTTATTAACACAAAATTAATTAATTTCAATTTCTGAGTGGGGCACTATTTGAATACCCCATTAAACCAAAAGCTCGATGCTGCCGGATCTGAGGTCGCTTCGGAGTCCTTCAGCTTCCCTGAACCTCGCCCAGCCAACGCGCTCATCATTCCTGACGCGCATCTCTTGTTCTCGGGTGAATATGCACGTTCGGGCCATGATCTCATCATTTCCGATCCCAACCATCGGATCACGATCCCCAATTACTTTCTCGGTGAGAAGCGTTCGCCGCTCAGCTCTGCGGACGGCGCACTGCTCGATGCAAGAGTCGTTGAAGCTCTCACCGGCTACCAAACCTTTGCTCAAGCCGGAGGAAATGCTGCCGCTGGAAAGGTGATTGGCCATGTCGCCACCATAACGGGCAGCGCGAGCATCGTTCGCAACGGCGTTACTATCGAGGCGAATAACGGGGACGTCGTCTATCAGAACGATATCGTGCAGACTGGAAGCAGCTCTACCCTCGGCCTCGTTCTGATCGACGGCTCAACGTTCAACCTGAGTGCCAACGCTCGCTTCATGTTGAACGAATTGGGGTATGAGGGGCAGAGTAGTGCGAACGGTACCTTAGTCAGTCTGACGAGTGGCGCGAACCATTCGCTGTTCACTCTCGTCCAGGGCGCCGCCAGTTTCGTCGCCGGCCAGGTTGCCAAAACGGGTGACATGCAGGTCGCAACGCCTACCGCCGTGATCGGAATTCGCGGTACAGCCGTCCTTCTTAACGTCGATGCAGTGGATGGACAGGTCTCGGTTTCCGTAGCTGATCAGCAAGACGGTCAGGTTCATTCCGTACAGGTCTTCAAATGCGTCCCAACGAACTTGCTTCAAGGTGTTTGTACCGCGGGGGATCCAATCGGGATAGTTACCAGCGACGGTCCATCGATGACCATCATGCCAACCGCGAATTTCGAGGTGATCACCCAAGCCGTCAGTAAGAGCCCAGGCCAGGTTGCGCAGGAATTCAACGCCTTTCAGCAGGTGTTAACGACCTACGATATCGGGAAACAGATCGCTCCAGACACTCCGGCACCTAGCGACGGCAAGCGAGGAGACGTCGATACAAAATCACTGCAGAAGTTCGCTGGGAGCCCGCCACCATCACCCACCGAGGCTCCGACTACCGTTGTTGCGGACGACGTCAAGGGCCAAGCTGGTGGCGGCTCGATCACTCCAACTTTTGCGCCCCTCGCCTCCATCACGGGAGGTTCTGCGTCCGCATCGAAACCGCTCGTCCCCACTTTGGATACAACGCAAGTTATCGCCTTGGTTTCGTTGGCGCCTGTAACTATCGCCAATGCAGGTGGCCCAACCAATCAAGGAGGCCAAACGATCAGCGGAACTGTCGACGCGTCCCTCGTTGGAACGACAGTCACGCTGTACGATACCTACAATGGTGTCACCACACAAATTGGAAAGGTGACCGTTGGCTCCGGCGGTGTTTGGAGCACGGCAGTCACTCTGGCAGGAGATGGCGACCACAGCATCGTCGCTTTGGACGCTAGCGCCAACGTTAGCACAAGCGTGCCCGTTGTTTTCACCCTCGACACGACGGCGCCCACCGTCGCCATCACCAGCGCGGGCGGACCGGTGAACCAGGCGAGCCAGACCATCACCGGCACGGTGGGCGTGGCCGATGCCGGCGCCACCGTCACCATCCTGGACGGCACCACCGCAATCGGCACCGCCACCGTGCAGGGCAACGGCAGTTGGAGCAGCACGGTCACGCTCAACAACGGCCCGAACTCGCTGACCGCGCGGGTGAGCGATGCGGCCGGCAACACCGCGACCAGCAGCGCGGTGGTCTACACGCTCAGCACCACCGGCCCAACGGTGACCGAGGCCCTGGTCGCCGACACCGGCACCTCGGCCACCGACCACGTCACCGCCAACCCGGCGCTGAACGGCACCGGCCTCGCCAACACGGCGGTGCACTTCACCATCGACGGCAGCCCGATCGGGGCGACGGTGACCGCCGATGCGCAAGGTGCCTGGTCGTTTACACCGAGCGGGCTGGGCGACGGACCGCACACCATCGTGGCGAGCCAGACCGACAGCTTCGGCAACACCGGCAGTGCATCGCTGAGCTTCACGCTCGACACCACGGCCCCCGCCGTCGCGATCACCAGTTCGGGCGGACCGGTGAACCAGGCCAGCCAGACCATCACCGGCACGGTGGACGTCGCCGATGCCGGCGCCACTGTCACCATCTTGGACGGCACCACCGCGATCGGCACCGCCATCGTGCAGGGCAACGGCAGCTGGAGCAGCACGGTCACGCTCAACAACGGCCAAAACTCGCTGACGGCGCGGGTGAGTGATGCGGCCGGCAACACCGCGACCAGCAGCGCGGTGGTCTACACGCTCAGCACCACCGGCCCGACCGTGACCGAGGCCCTGGTCGCCGACACCGGCACTTCGGCGACTGATCATGTCACCGCCAACCCAGCGCTGAGCGGCACCGGCCTCGCCAACACCGTGGTGCATCTGACGATCGATGGTGTTCTCAGCACCGCCACGGCGACCACCGATGCGCAAGGCGCCTGGTCGTTTACGCCGAGCGGGCTGGCCGACGGACCGCACACCATCGTGGCGAGCCAGATCGATCCCTTCGGCAACACCGGCTCGGCGTCGCTGAGCTTCACGCTCGACACCACGGCGCCCGCGGTCGCGATCACCAGCACGGGTGGGCCGGTGAACCAGGCCAGCCAAACCATCACCGGCACGGTCGGCATCGCCGATGCCGGCGCCACTGTCACCATCCTGGACGGCACCACCGCAATCGGCACCGCCACCGTGCAAGGTAACGGCAGCTGGAGCAGCACGGTCACGCTCAACAACGGGCCGAACTCGCTGACGGCGCGGGTGAGTGATGCCGCCGGCAACACCGCGACCAGCAGCGCGGTGGTCTACACGCTCAGCACCACCGGCCCAACGGTGACCGAGGCCCTGGTCGCCGACACCGGCACTTCAGTCACTGATCACGTCACCGCCAACCCAGCGCTGAACGGCACCGGCCTCGCCAACACGGCGGTGCACTTCACCATCGACGGCAGCCCGATCGCGGCGACGGTGACCGCCGATGCGCAAGGTGCCTGGTCGTTTACACCGAGCGGGCTGGCCGATGGACCACACACCATCGTGGCGAGCCAGTCCGACAGCTTCGGCAACACCGGCTCGGCCTCGCTGAGCTTCTCGCTCGACACCACGGCCCCCGCCGTCGCGATCACCAGCGCGGGCGGGCCGGTCAACCAGGCCAGCCAGACCATCACCGGCACGGTGGACGTCGCCGATGCCGGCGCGACCGTCACCATCCTGGACGGCACCACCGCGATCGGCACCGCCATCGTGCAGGGCAACGGCAGCTGGAGCAGCACGGTCACGCTCAACAACGGGCCGAACTCGCTGACGGCACGGGTGAGTGATGCGGCCGGCAACACCGCGACCAGCAGCGCGGTGGTCTATACGCTCAGCACCACCGGCCCGACGGTGACCGAGGCCCTGGTCGCCGACACCGGCACTTCGGCCACCGACCACGTCACCGCCAACCCGGCGCTGAGCGGCACCGGTCTCGCCAACACCGTGGTGCACTTCACCATCGACGGCAGCCCGATCGCCGCAACGGTGACCACCGATGCGCAGGGCGCCTGGTCGTTCGCACCGAGCGGGCTGGCCGATGGACCACACACCATCGTGGCGAGCCAGACCGACTCCTTCGGCAACACCGGGTCGGCATCGCTGGGCTTCACGCTGGACACGACGGCCCCGGGCGGCGGCACGCCAGATCTGACGGCGGGCTCGGACAGCGGCAGCTCGGGCACGGACAACATCACTTCGGCGACCTCGCCGAGCTTCACGGTGGCGCTGAGCCCGACGGCGGCCATCGGCGATACAGTGCAGCTGTTGCTGGGCGGCTCGCCGCTGGCACGCCCGGTCACGCATGTGATCACGGCCGCCGACGTCACCGCCGGCAGCGTCAGCCTGACGGTGACTGCCGGCGATCTCGGCGCCGATGGCGCCAAGCAGGTCACGGCGCAGTTCAGCGATGCCGCCGGCAACAATTCGACGACTGCTGCGCTGAGCTTCACCCTCGACACCACGGCGCCCACCGTCACGATCACCAGCGCGGGCGGGCCGGTCAACCAAGCCAGCCAGACCATCACCGGCACGGTGGACGTCGCCGATGCCGGCGCCACCGTCACCATCCTGGACGGCACCACCACAATCGGCACCGCCATCGTGCAGGGCAACGGCAGCTGGAGCAGCACGGTCACGCTCAACAACGGCCCGAACTCGCTGACCGCACGGGTGAGCGATGCGGCCGGCAACACCGCGACCAGCGGTGCGGTGGTCTATTTTGTCGGCGTGCCCGGCGCCATTCTCGGCGACGCTGGCGACAACACCCTGACCGGGACTGCCGGGAACGATGTATTCCAGGGCTTTGGCGGTAATGACATATTCAACGGCTTGTCGGGTGTTGATCGAGCGGTCTATGTCGACGCGACCGGGGGCATTACCGCAGATCTGACGGCAGGGACCGTGACGGGTCCGGGTGTCGGCACCGACACTTTGATCGGTATCGAAGCCATCCAGGGCAGCAACTTTGCGGACCATTACTCGGCGGTCGGCTTCAGCGGCAATTCCGGGGTCCCTGGTACGCCAATTGGCTTCAACAGTTTCGAAGGCATGGGGGGAGATGACATCATCGCCGGCACGGTCAATCCTTCCGGCGAGAGTCTGACTCGCATTTCCTATGTCAGTGCGACAGCGGCAGTCGTCGTTGATCTAGCCGCGGGAACGGCGAACGGCGATGCATCAGTCGGCAACGACACCTTCACCAACGTCAACTCGGTCATTGGGTCGGCATTTGGAGACACGCTGCGAGGCAGTGACAATCCGAATGGCACTTTCGAGCAATATGACGGTCGTGCCGGCAACGATCTGATCGATGGTCGCGGCGGCTACGATTTCGCCATCTACAACAACGACGTCGCTACAGCCACGGGCATAACGGTCAATCTTGCAAGCGGAACCGTCACTGGCGATGCTACGATCGGAACCGACACGCTGCGGTCAGTGGAAGCCGTCCGCGGCACCAACTTCGCTGATACTTACGATGCCACCGGTTTTAGCGGCACCAGCACCAATGCCGGATCGAGCGGCACCTTCAACAATTTTGAAGGCATGGGCGGCAACGATACCATCATCGGAAATGGCAACACCCGAATCCAATATACGCAATCAAGCGCCGGCGTGACGGTCGATTTCCTTGCGGGCACCGCGATCGGCGATGCCTCGGTGGGGACCGATACATTCACCGGCGTCAACGCCGTCATGGGCTCGATGTTTGCTGACACCTTTTCGGGCAGCGGCGCCAACGAGAACTTCATGGGCCTTGCCGGCGATGATTTTATCGACGGAAAAGGCGGCTTCGACACGGCGCAATATGCCAACCTCACCTTCACGACGGGCGGGATCAGCGTTCACCTTGCAGCTGGAACGGTGACAGGCGATGCCTCGAGCGGCACCGACACCTTGCGTTCAATCGAAGCCATTCAGGGCACTAACTTTATCGACACCTATGACGCGATCAATTTCGGCGTCACGGCAGCTATCGATCCCGCTACCGGCCTCCCCTATGCCAACGTCGGCAACAATGGCACCTTCAATCAATTTGAGGGAATGGGCGGTAACGACATCATCACCGGTAACGGCAATACGCGTCTGATCTACGCCAATGCGACCGGTCCCGTGACAATCACTTTCAGTCTCAATGGCTGGACCAGCACCACCAGCGGCGCGTCGGGGACCGTGACCGGCGATGGGTCCGTAGGCACCGACACCTTCTCCGGTGTCGGCTCGGTATCGGGATCGTCATTTGCCGACACCATCACCGGCTCGAACAATCCGAACAACACCTCCGAAGACTTTTCGGGGCGCGCCGGCAATGACTTCATTGACGGCAAGGGTGGGTTCGACAGAGCTTTCTACAACAACGACGGCACGGCTTCAGGTATTCAAGTCGATCTGGCTTCGGGCGTGGTGACCGGCGACGCTGCTATCGGAACGGACACCCTTCGATCGGTCGAAGCGATCCGCGGGACGGCCTTCGCCGACACCTATGTCGCAACCAATTTCGGCGTCTCCGGGCCGAATCTCGGCGATTTCGGTACTCTCAACGAATTTGAGGGATTGGCCGGCAATGACGCCATCACCGGCAATGGCAATACCCGCATTGCATTCTACAATGCTCTGGATGGGGTGACCGTCGATCTCGCCGCCGGCAACTCCCACGGGACAGCCTCTGGTGACGTCGCAGGCACCGGGACAGACACGTTCACCGGCGTGAATGCCGTCCGTGGTTCGTCGTTTGCCGACGTCATCCTCGGAGATGACAATGCCAATACCCTCGACGGCAGGGATGGCAACGACCGGATCGATGGCCGTGGCGGTGCCGATACCCTGACTGGCGGGAACGGCTCTGACACTTTCGTCTATGCCGATGGCGGCGGAGCAGACACCATCACGGACTTTGACCGCAGCCAGGGCGACACCATTGATCTGACAGGTTTGTCCGGCATCTTCACGTTCGCGGACGTTCAATCGAAATCGACGTTGAGTGCTGGCAATACCATCATCAATTTTGGGAGCGGAAATACTCTGACGCTGATTGGTGTGACAAGCCTCCAGCAAAGCGACTTCATCTTTCCGAACGCCACCAACGGAACCTCGGGCTCGGATGTGCTGCTCGGAACGAGCCAAGCGGATGCAATTTACGGGCTTGCAGGAAATGATCGGCTTCAGGGATTCGGCGGCAACGATCTGCTCGATGGCGGGGCCGATTTCGACCGCGCTGTCTACACCGATGCCACGGGCGGAATCTCCGTCGACCTGGCGGCGGGCACGGCATCCGGTCCGGCAGTGGGCACCGACACGCTCGTCGCGATTGAAGGCGCAGTTGGCAGCGATTTCGTGGACACATTCAATGCGACCGGCTTCGCGGGAGCCACCGGTATTCCCGGCACACCCGTCGGGTTTAACGAGTTCGAGGGTCGGGGCGGCAATGACACCATTCTAACTGCCGTGAACCCATTAGGCGCGGCTCTGACGCGGGTTTCTTATGTGAGCGCCACCGCGGGTGTGACTGTCGATATCGCAGCCGGTACGGCGGATGGAGATGGATCCGTTGGTCACGACACGTTTGTCGGCTCCGGCATTATTGCAGTCTGGGGCTCTGCGTTCGCCGATACCCTTTTCGGAAACAACAATGGATTCGGCACGATCGAGGTCTTTGCAGGCTTTGCTGGCAACGATGTGATCGACGGCCGCGGCGGCTTCGACCGTGTCGACTACAATAACGATCCGACCACCACATCAGGTATCACCATCAATCTCGCGGCTGGCACCCTGACGGGAGATGCCACGGTTGGTAATGATACACTGGTGTCGATCGAAGCTGTCCGCGGCACCAATTTTGCTGATACCTACAACGCCTCCGGGTTTGGCAACACCAGCACGAACTCCGGATCATCGGGGACCTTCAATGAGTTCACCGGCGAGGGCGGCAACGACATCATCATCGGCAACGGCAACACGCGCATCGGATTCAATAATGCGACCGCGGGCGTTGTGGTGGACATAGCAGCCGGCACGGCTACCGGGGACTCCTCGGTCGGAAGCGATACGTTCACCGGCGTGAATGCCATCATGGGCACGATGTTCATCGATTCCCTGTCGGGAAGCAGCACCAACGAGACATTTACCGGACTTGGCGGCAACGACACGATTGACGGTCGCGGCGGCTTTGATACCGCCAGCTATCACAACATCTACCTTTCAACCGGCAGTGTCACCATTGACATGGCGACCGGCACGGCTACGGGCGATTCCTCGATCGGCGTGGACACGCTGCGCTCGATCGAAGCTATCCAGGGAACCATCCTTGCCGATACCTATGTGGCAACGGGATACGGCCTCGCAGGCGCTCTTAACGTCGGCAACAACGGCACCTTCAACCAGTTCGAGGGACTTGGTGGTGACGATTCCATCACCGGCAATGGCAATACACGTCTGGTCTACAGCAATGCAACCGGTCCCGTGACGATCACTTTCAGTCTCAATGGCTGGACCAGCACCACCAGCGGCGCGTCGGGGACCGTGACCGGCGATGGGTCCGTAGGCACCGACACCTTCTCAGGCGTTGGCTCGGTGTCGGGGTCGTCATTTGCCGATACCATCACCGGCTCTAACAATCCTAATGGCACCGCGGAAGATTTTGCGGGTCGCGCCGGCAATGACTTCATCGACGGTAAAGCTGGCTTTGACCGAGCGTTCTACAATAACGATGGCTCGGCTTCAGGTATTCAAGTCGATCTGGCTTCAGGCGTGGTGACCGGCGACGCTGCTATCGGAACGGACACCCTTCGATCGGTCGAAGCGATCCGTGGGACCGCCTTCGCCGACACTTATGTCGCGACCAATTTCGGCGCCTCCGGGCCGAATCTCGGCGATTTCGGTACTTTCAATGAGTTTGAGGGGATGGCCGGCAATGACACCATCACCGGCAACGGCAATACCCGCATTGCATTCTACAATGCCCTGGACGCGGTGACCGTCGATCTCGCCGCAGGCAGCTCCCACGGGACGGCCTCTGGTGATGCCGCAGGTACGGGGACAGATGCGCTCGCCGGCGTGAATGCCGTCCGTGGTTCAGCCTTCGCTGACTTCATTTTCGGCGATGCCGGCAACAACACATTGGATGGGCAAGCAGGAAATGACGTGATCCAGGGGCGCGGAGGCGCCGACACGTTGATAGGAGGAGCGGGAAACGACCAATTCGTCTTCGCCGCGGTTTCCGACTCCACGGTAGCAAGCCATGATACGATCAGTGATTTCGTTCATGGTGCGGACCTCATCGACACCTCGGCAATCGCGGGAGTGACGAGCGTCCAGGGCCTGCTAAGCGGGAGTGCCCAAGTCGCGGCGCATAGTATCGCGTGGATTCAGAGCGGCGCGAATACCATTGTCTACGTCAACAGCTCGGGCGCTGCGCAGAACCAGGGGGCGGCGGATATGGAAATTGTCTTGACCAGCGTTACTGCGAATACTTTGACCAATCAGGACTTTCTCTTCCAGATCTAACGGCGCAGTCGTAAACGTGCGCATTGAACGCTGCTCCTAGCCAGCAGCGTCAAGGAGACCGCCTCGTGTGCCGTTCGGTGAGCCGCTGCGCTCAGACACTGAACACGCAAGTCGACACTAACGCACGAGTACAAGTGAAGCGCAAGACGAGCGTCCGTGCGCTGCTCATATGCTTGAAGCCGAATGCCGAGACGCAAGACGGCCGCGTCAGCGCAGGGAGTACAGCTCGGCGCCGTGCGCCTTGTTGCTGCCGTGAGCCGGCCGCTGCGAAGGGGGCGGGTATCATTGCTCATGCGCTGTTCTAGATCGGCAGAACCACGCTATAACCTTGAACAGTCGAAGTAAAAGAAGCTTACCCGCTTGCCCGGCGCATTCCTCGTTTTGCGAACTTTACAACTCCCTCTTGTTGTTCGTAAAATTGCACGCGAATTCAAATTTGAAGAGATGATAGTAACGCTTTTGCCCCTCACTCACTGACAATGTTGATTCGTGCGCTCGCGTAGTCGATCGGGCCGGGCACCCATCGGTGCTGCTTTGATGAGCTTGCTGAAACGCTTTTGTCGCTGCCCCGCTCATGATCGATGGTCACTGCCGGTCGCGGTTTATCGTTGACCGACACCAGCTTCGCCGGGTCTCTCCGGTCACGGAAGAGCTCCTTGGAAGCCTTAATCTGCACAAGCCGCTTCGTCACTTGCAGGATCCGCTCATCCAGACGGCCCATACGGTCCTCCTGCAGCTCCAATTTAAAAGGATCGACATAGGTTAAGATCTCGGAGGGACCCTCCACGATCGACCCCACCTTCATCTTCTTCAGGTGTTCTGAGATTGCAGGCCCCCACGACGCTTCCTTCTCGCTTTCCTTGGGGCGAGGGACCCAGGAAGCGATGACTTCGCCGTAAGCGTGCTTCGCGAGAAGCTTTTCCACCTGCTCCACAGTGTTCGCTTCGGCAAATTCAGGCGCCAGCGCCTGCAGTTCGACCCTTATCGGCACGGCGCGATTGTGTTCGTGGACGTGGTCGATTTGTGCCTGCAAGATCTGGTCGTCGTGTCGCTGCAGACGCCTCTGACGCCACATCAGGTCGATCAAACGATTGACCAGGTTTCCTCCGTTGGCCCGCTCGGACACCATTCCGATCGGGCTTCGGCAACAAGCTGCTCGTAGTCGCGGCGGCTTTCATGCGGAAGCAACACGGCACGCGCGTAAGCGCCGTGCTTCATTGCGTTTTCGGACTTCGGACGTGCTTTTTTGGCTGACATAGGGTTCTTACTTCCCGGTTTCACCCGATCCCCGGACACAACTAACCATCCTCACCCGCAAGGCTTTCATAATCCAGTCCATGAATAGGTTTTCCAACGGTTTTAAATCAATCCCCTGTAGCTTGCGTTCAAAGCTCGCACCTTCCAAACTTGTAGGCAGCCAATGGCAACGGCGCAAACGTAACGAATAGACGCTCGACGATGTTGCACCTGAACAAGATTGCGAAGTCTCTTGACGACCGACGCTTGCTTCTCGCTGCTTGCCGCAAGGAATTGGAGGGATTGATCGAAAGAGCGCAATCCGATGCAAGGCTTGACCTCGAAGTCTCACTTTCCGCTGCAGCGCTCGACAAGCGTTGCTGCGCCTCGATAAAGGAGAGCATAGAGCTCTATCACAGGCTTGCGCTCGACCCGTTTTCTCTGTTTTCGCAAATAAGAGCGACTACAAATCTCATCAACGCGCAGACGCGACTTGCAAGAGAGCATCAATTGATCGCTGCGATGATCGAACGCCTCCGCAAAGCACCAGCCGACATGCAGCTAAACTGATGCGCGGCTTGGCATAGCTGTGCACTCCGGTTCACTTCCCCCGGCGAAGGGCGGCCTGCCGAAGATGTTCTGAGCTTGCCAAGGCCCATCGAGCACGACGGTGGGTTGGATAGTCGGGGAGATTTCATGACGGATAGCCCGGTGCGTAAGCGATACACCCCCGCTGATTTCGGTTTCTGACTCGAGGGGCGTCGCCGCATCATTTGATCGTCTCGTTGGCGCAAGCGACGGCGAGAAGATGCCACTCGCCCGGCACGCCCTTAAGCGTATGAACGCCACGGTCCTCAAATGGCCGGAGCCGACAACTAAATCCTTCACTGTTCTCGAGACCAGAATTTCACCAGCCTTTGCAGCGCTCGCAACACGGCTTCCAATATGGATGGCAATGCTAAGATTCGTTGCACCCTTATCTGTCGCGTTTCAATCTCCTTCAGCGCGGCGCCCTTCCACAGCTGCTTTAACGCCTCCAGGCTAGTGATCTCTGATCGCGGCGGCTTGAGAGCCGTGAAAGCCACCGCGTCTATTTCGGTATGTATGAGTTGAAGTGGATGCCCACCGCGCGCCATGTCCCAGACGTAAGCAGCCACTGTCCCACCTAGGACGACCACGCGTGTGTCATCTCAGCAATGCCCTTGGCCGGATCTGGAACGAAAACCAACGACATAACGGCCACATCGAAGCTCGATTCCAAGAAAGGAAGCGCTAACGCGTCGCCTTGGTGAAATTTGGCGAGTTGGCCCGCAGGTCGGCCATGGGCAAACAATAGTTGCGCCTCTGAGGGGTCAACCCCTTCGACCTCCGAAGGAGCACAGCGTTCGATAAGCAATTCTGTGAACGCGCCATTACCGCAACCGATATCAAACCAGCGTAGGCCCGGCTTGGATGCTAATCATCGAGGAAAATCTGACCTGCCGCTCGCCTTCAAGTCCCCATCATCCGCTCGTAGGCGGCGCCGTCGTCATAGCGAATTCGGAGTTCGCCCGTTGAGTGCATCTTTTCGTCAGGATAAACGATATCACGCAGCACGCTGAATGTCGCCAATTGGCCCGTGGCTCACCTTAGCTCAGGGCGCCGCGAGGTCTGCTTCCTGAAGGTGACCGGAACAGGGCCACGCAAGCTGGCCAAGGCAGCTTTTGACCCTGAGCAGAAACTGACAACAGTTTTAGCGGCCCCTCACAATGTGCTAGGCTGACAGCACGACGGAGCCTGTCGAAAGTGGCAGCAGGGAATGCACCTGCGCCCTATGGGCAGGCGTCTGCGAGAGGTTGCCGTGACCGAGGAGCAGCTTCAAAGGCGACTGGCGGCAATCTTGGCCGCCGACGTGGTCGGCTATTCCGCGCTCATGCAACGCGCCGAGGAAGCCACCTACGCCGAGTTCGAGCGGTTCAAGCGCGAATGATCGAGCCGAGCCTCTCCCGCCACAAAGGGCGATTGATCAAGACAACGGGGGATGGCGCGCTCGCCGAGTTCGCGAGCCCCTGGCCGCCGTGAGATGCGCGATTGAGATCCAGGATCATCTCGCCTCCGGCAGCAGTCCCTTCAAGTTGCGCATCGGGCTCAAACTTGGTGACGTCATCGTTGGGCCGGACGGTGACCTCTACGGCGACGGCATCAACATTGCCGTCCGGCTGGAGGGAGCCGCCGATCCGGGCGGCATCCTGATCTCTGAAAAGGTGTACAGCGAAATCGAAGGCAAGCTCGACGTTGGCTTCGAGGCCGCGGCGAGCAGCAGCTCAAGAACATCGCCAAGCCGGTCCGCGCCTACGCTGTCCACGCGGGAGCGCATGGCACGGCGACCGAGAGGCTGAGTGCGGCCCCTCCACTCCCGGACAAGCCTTCTATCGCCGTGCTGCCATTCCAGAATATGAGCGGCGATCCCGAGCAGGAATATTTCGCCGACGGAATGGCGAAGGACATCATCACCGCGCTCTCCCGCTTCAAGGCGCTGTTCGTTATCGCCCGCCACTCGAGCTTTACCTACAAGGGACGAGCCGTTGACGTAAAGCAGGTAGGGCGTGAGCTTGGGGTGCGCTACGTGTTGGAAGGGAGCGTCCACAAGGCGGCAAACCGAGTCCGCATCACGGGACAGCTAGTCGATACCGCGACTGGGACCCATCTTTGGGCGGACCGCGCAAATCCGCGCGCTTCATAGAAGCGCCCGGCCGGCGCGTTGGCGCGCTATGACGAGGCGGTATCGTGCGCGGCAATGGCATTGCAGGACAATCCTGACGCTCCGGCTGGATTTCGTATCAGTGCTGTAAGCAATGCAGTGGCCGAACGGCTGGAGCAAGCACATAATGCGGTGGTCCGGCTGCGGCAATTAAATCCCGCGCTACGTATCTCAAATCTCAAGTACGTGCTTGGCCCTTATCGGCGCGCCGAGGACCTCTCGCGATACCAGGAGGGATTGCGAAAAGCCGGGCTCCCTGAATGACCATCGCAGCATTGCTGCAGCAAGAGTCCGGAAGTGGCCCGAATGCGAGGCGCTCAACCGTCCGCTCCTCAAGACAATCCGGAAATGGCAAGCCAGCGCCTAATCGGCGCTTTTGACCCGAGGCGGACCTAGATCGATCTGAAAACTCTCTCAGGCCGGTTGTGTGGTGCGAGCGTCAACTGCTAACGGGGATGCGTGTCATCCTCATGCTTCGGCACCACGCGAAACGTTGCGTTCGCTCGAGCGATTACACTGTCGTCGGCCTTGATTAGGCTATGCGCGAAGCAGATCGTTATTCCGGTTTTGATCACCTCACTGTCCACGGTGAGCCATTGCCCGATCTGCGCGATGCCAGTGAAGTCGACCACAAGAGTGATCGTCGCCAGCGACGATGCCCAGCCAATCGCCTGTGCGCAGCTATAGCCCATCGCGTTGTCAGCAAGCGCGGAGATCAGCCCGCCATGGACGTTGCCACGCGCATTGGTGTGCGGCTTGGCCAGCCGTAATCCGATGATCACGGCTTTGTCCGTCCGTTTCGAATAGAGCGGTTCCCAAGGATCGGTGAAAGGGCTCTTACGGAAGTGAGGCTCGAAACCTTCGGGGATACCGATGCTGTTCATGGTCATGCGCGACCTCCGTTGTTGGCGAAAACCTGTGCCATTCGCTGACGATCCGCTCAAGAAATAATCGCATCCGCGGTTCGGCATCCGAGTGCCGCCCAAAGGTGGTTTCCACTGCCGACGAGGTGATCGAAAAAGGACGCTGCTCGCTGCGGTGCATAAGTCCGGAATTGGCCCGCCGGGGAAGATCACGATGGTGCCCGGCACGTCAGCAGCCGAGGCCAGACCGGACGTGGTGGCGACACGGCCAAATCGACGCATATGACCCAAACGCGACATAGATGCAGTGGCACCCAACATCAGGGCAGATCACTCGGCATGCCGCGAGCGCCTTTCTAAAGGCAGAATTGCTGTTCCAATTTTCGATGGCCGTGTCGTCGCTCATGACACGATCTTGCTGTCAGCAGCGGCGCGTTTTCCTGTAAACATTTCGGAATTGGCTGGCGTATAATGGCCATTACAGTGGTCCCTGGGACCGGGCGGAGGCTGCTGTGTCGAGCCCCCAGAGGGGGAACGAGCGATGGAAAAGCAGAGAATCAGAGCGCTGCGTCACGCTCAGTTATACGGATACCTTATCAGCCGAACTGGCAGGCTCTACTACCCCGGCGGCAACCACCCTGTTTGTAGCGAGCAGACTGCGCATGAGATGGTCAGAGCCGGGTTGCTGGTCCGCCGAGGTGGCAGATACGAGATTACACCCGTGGCACTGCAAGTCCTGGAACTGGAACCCACACGGTAGCTTGCTTGGTTGCAGCACAATTGAGCGGATGATCGGTCTCGCTAACGAGGCATAGCGGAAATCGACAGGCCGCCGTCTATCGCAGAGGGTGACGCTCGTGACCCCGAACCGACGTGGACCGTTGGCCGCGGGCACATCCCTGACAAAGGAACGCTGTTGGTCTACGCGCGTTTGAGGAGCGAGGCAAATCCCTTCCGCGGGTTAGCTCCACCGCCGCCGGGTCTTTGCCCTCTTCCTCGGGCGTGTTCGAGAATGGAAACAACACTTGTCCGATGCGAGTGCGGCGCTGAATATAAGCGCATCGAACCGACGTGCTTAATGCCGCATAGCGGCCACGTATCCTGTGAAGTCTGCGGGGCTGTATTGGAGTCTTGGGCGGAAAGCACCCACGTTGCCACATTCGAACTGATCAAGCGTCCAGACGGAAAGACTGCAATGACTAGCCACCCCAAACGCCCCCCGCGACCTCAACCAGCTCGCAAAGCCAGGGAAGCGGGGTGGAAAGGTTAGGACCGCCAATCTCTCGTCGCGAAATGACGTGCCACCAAGTGATGCGATCAACCGAGACCTCGGGTCCGCTCGTGTAAGGCCGCACCGGTCCACTGTCAGGCGTAGACCGGACGTGTGTCTCGTGATCCTCGACCGCCGCTCGTGACCCTCAACGGACATTGCGCCTAAACTCTGATCTCCAGCTGAGCAAGTTCCTCCTTCAAAGGAGGCCAGCAGTGAGCCATCACAACTGTGCTCAAAAGTCCACGGAGAGAAAAAGCGACCTCAAAAATCTGACCAGTTTCGGCCTCAAGCTCAAATGTGACTTTGCGGTCTCCGTCGGTCGGGGGATCGGACGTCATGCTCCGGCCCATCACTATCGTCGGTAGGATCGTCAGTAGCCGGGTTCGCTCGTCCATTAGAAGCTCCTTTCGGTCATGTCGGCCATTGGCCACTAGCTTGCGCGAGAGCGGTCGCAAAGGCTGTTCTGGTGCGGATGCCGCCTGACCCTTTGCTGATCCAACGGCAGAACCAGTGTGTGCCCGCTGACTTAACCCATGCGGCCGTGTCAACCCCGAGCGCAACCACGTTCCTAACTATGCCGCGCGCTATGGCAAGCGAGTTGGAGGCAAAACTGCAAAGACCAGCATGGCGATAGCAAGGATCGCCACAACATAACCGAGGTCGGTGTTAAGCCGAGCAAGCGGGTCGTAGGGAGGTTCGGTCATCCCCGAAGCGATGCGATTATCCGGCCCATTCGGCGCGCCGGGCGTAAGCAAAGCTCTTTCCGATCGCCTTGAGGCCGCTCTCCGCGTGAAAAACATGTACAGCAAATAGCCGTCGATCAAAAATGTGAGGACCAGGACGACATAAGCCCAGGGGCTTTCTACCAAATTCAGCTCGATCAATACCCGGGAGAAACCGAATCCCACGACCCACGCATCAAAGCTCATGCATATCCGGCGAAACGTCTCCGCATCCAGATGGCGGATGACATAGGCGCCGAGCGGTACCCCAATCGCAACGCAAGGAACGAACACCCATAAGATGTTCTGGCTTTCAGCCGTAAACAGGCCAAGCTGGTAATATACGATGGCGGTTACGCTCGACTCGGCCACGCGAACCAGTGCGAGACCGGCCCGAAACTCGGTTTTGACCAGACCTTGGTTGTTGAACAGGATCGCCAGCGGCGGTCCCGAGATGGTGGTGACAGAATACAGGATGCCCAGCGCAGTTCCAAAGGGAAGACCAACCCACCATGTCTGCCGAATTGGTCTCCGCCAACCGGCTGCCTGAATCAGGATGAGGGGCAGAATGAGTGCGTAGGTCCCGAGTTTGATCCAGCCCGGCTGAAGCGTAGCGAGAACCAAGGCTCCGATTCCGATGCCGGGCAGGAGCCCGGTGATGATTGGCAACACCTTCTTCCATACAGCTGCAACGCCGGTCAGATTGATGAATAGAACGTAGAAATTGGTGGCCACCTCGACCAGGACGACGGCGGGATTCAGGATGCGGTTTGCATAGAAAACGAGAGCCACCGGTACGGTGAGCGAGGAAAACCCATAGCCGAGCGCGCCATTTACGAAGGCTGCAAGAAACGCGATGCCAGCGAGAATGATCACCGCAGTATCAAGAGGAGGCATCGTTGGCTCCCATACGGGCAATGGTCGCCCGCGAGGCGACCGACTTTTATCTTATCACCTCTAGCCGTCTGTTTGCAGGCTGGAACCTTGCCGGGCCTATCAGTGGTTTAAGAAAGATTCGTACCCCGGATCATTCCAACGCACCTCCTCCACTGTAGGCCCGACAACCGGATGCGCCGTCCCTCAGCCCGGCGCCACTACTTCCGCTAATGACCCGGAATCGATGAGGCGCTTCGTTGAAGAGGCGGATCGTGGGCAGCGGACGCTGTTGCCTGAATGCCTCGATGATTTCATTGACGAGAACAACCCTGTTCGCGCGATCGACGAGTTTGTCGATGCGCTTGATCTGGCCGAGATGTGCTTTGGCGGAGTTACGCCGGCGGCGACTGGCCGGCCGTCGTATCACCCCTCGGTTCTCCTGAAGCTTTACATCTACGGCTATCTGAACCGGGTGCAGTCAAGCCGGCGGCTGGGACGAGAGGCTGGACGGAACATCGAGGTGATGTGGCTGCTGGGTCGGCTTGCTCCTGATCACAAGACGATCGCGGACTTCCGCAAGGACAACAGCGTCGGGCTTCGTAAGGTCTGTGCGCGTTTTGTCGAGCTCTGCCGCGGGATGGGTCTTCTCACGACGGCGAGCGTCGCCATCGATGGGAGCAAGTTCAAGGCCGTGAACAACCGGGACAGGAACTTCACGCGCGCGAAGGTGGAGCGGCGGCGTGCTCAGTTGGAGGAGAGCGTCGCGCGCTATTTGAGCCAACTTGACACGGCCGACCGACAGCAGCCGAGCGAGGCGCTGGCGGCGAAGGTGACGAGGCTTACCGAGAAGCTGACGAAGCTGAAAGGGGAGATGGGCAAGCTTGCTGCCTACGAGAAGCAGACGCTTGCTTCGCCGGATCAGCAAATCTCCCTGACCGATCCGGATAGCCGTTCGATGGCAACCAGTGGCCGCGGATCCGGCGTGGTCGGCTACAATTTCCAAGTCGCCGTCGATACCGACAATCACCTGATCATCGCGCATGAGGTGACGAACAGCGGCTCAGATCGGGCACAACTTGCCAATATGGCCAGGCAGGCGAAGGCTGTTCTGAAGGCTGAGACGCTCGAGGCCGTTGCCGATCGCGGCTACTTCAGCAGCCCGGAGATCCTCGCCTGCCACGATGCCGGCATCACGGTAACTCTGCCTAAGCCGATGACTTCGGGCGCCAAGTCGGACGGACGCTTCGGTAAGCAGGACTTTGTCTATTTGCCGGAGGAAGACGCCTATCGTTGTCCGGCCGGGGAGCGATTGCCGTATCGCTATACAAACGAAGAAGCCGACAAGATGCTGCGGCGATACCGGACCAGCGCCTGTAAGAATTGCTCGATCAAACCCCAGTGTACGCCCGGGTCAGAGCGACGGATCACGCGATGGGAGCACGAGGATCTGCTCGACGCCGTGCAGCAGCGGCTCGATGCGAACCCGCTCGCTATGCGCCTTCGTCGCGAGACTGTCGAGCACCCGTTCGGCACGATGAAGGCACGCATGGGAGCAACGCACTTCCTGACCAAAACCCTCCCAAAGGTAGCCGCCGAGATGGCCCTCTCGGTTCTGGCCTACAATCTGACCCGAGCAATGAATATCCTCGGGATCAGGTCGCTGATCGCCGCGATCGCGGCCTGAGACCGGACCAGTTTTGGCATGGTCCTGTAAGGCCGCTTTTACACGGCCAAGACCCGGAGCGGTCGATTTGCCTTTGGGGACTAGCGATGCCCGAACTGCGCTACGACCGCATACCACAGGGCCATAGCTTCGGGCGATTTGGGATTCCCGACCGGCAATTTACGAACCGCCGTCTGCACCATGATCAGCTTCGACTCGGGATCGACGAACAGGCCCTGTCCATGAATGCCCAATAGAAGAAACATTCGCCGCTCTCCCGGCAGGATCCACACTTGATAGCCGTACCCCCAGGACTGCGCAATGGTGTTGCGCAGGTAACTATCCGGTGCCACCGTTGTTGCATCGAGCAGCCACTGCCGGGGGATAATCTGTTGGCCGTTCCAAGCGCCGTCATTTGCCAACATCAAGCCCAGGCGCGCCCAGTCGCGTAGCGTGGCTATGAAGCAGCAGTAAGCCACTTCCTGCCCTGTCGGATCGATAGCCCAGGCGGCGTCGGACTCGGCACCGAGCTTTTGCCAGATCCGTGTTGCAAGATAGTCGGAAAGGGGCATGTGGACCGCGCGGCTGACGACGAGGCCGAGCACCTCTGTCTCCGAACTGGCATAAGCAAACCGTGTATTCGGCTGCGCGTCACGCCTGTTGAATTGTCGAAGTGCCGCAACCGCACCCACTGCATTGTTTCCCAGCAGCCCCAGATGCAATCTAAAAATATCATCGTCTGACTGGTAGGTTCTTTCGGCAAAAGCGACGCCTGACGACATGTGAAGTAGAGCGCGCAACGGCGTAGCGCCGTATGCAGTTCCCTCCAATTCCGGCACATAGGTTGCTGCCGTATCGTCGATCGAATGAATTGCGCCTTCAGATACAGCGATGCCGACCAACAAGCCGGTAAGGGTCTTCACCATCGACTGCGAGAGGAAGCGATCCTTGTCCGTTCTGGCATATTGATAGTGCTCTAACAGGATGGTGTCACCGCGCGCGATTAGCAGGCCGGTGACAGGGTGCGCATCGAGATAGTCGCCGATCGCCTTCTGCCGGCCATCGTAATGATACACCGGAGCGATCTCCTCAGCCGCGCGCTTCAAAACCGACGGCGTCGCCGGTTTTTCGACCGGGCGCACCGGGCGCACCTTGTCGAAATGACTGTACGTCCCGACCATGAAATCCTGCCCGCGGCCCGGCGGGTATTCAAAGGGGGGCACCGGATATCCCCGAGAGGCGCCATAGGCCTCCGCCTCGGGACCCGTGTCGGAGAACACCGGACCCGATTCCGCGAAAACAACAGCCTCGAAAACAAGCATTGAAAGGAACGCGAGCAGCAAGGGACGGATCATGGCGCCCTCAACTAGCAAAATAGACCCGATGATCAGAAGCATCTCAGACATTGACGATATCATCAATCAAGGCTCATGTCCGGCCGATACCGACGAAACCAGCGTTCGGCCGCGTGTGAACTGATTTGGCTGGGCCGCTTTGCTTTGCACTCCGCAACGGAAGCTGGGCAGCCCCGTATTGACGTAAATACGGCTCTCGCGGGATTGCCGCTTACAGGTACGCAGAAGAGTGCTAGACTTCTGCTTGTCCCACCGGCGTGGTTACTCTGGTCGTTCGGAGGGCGCGTGACGGAGCAGCGGGTTCATAGGCGATTAGCGGCAATCCTAGCCGCAGACGTGGTCGGCTATTCCGCGCTGATGGAACGAGCCGAAGAAGCCACCTACGCTGGATTCGAGCGGCTCAAGCGAGATTTGATCGAGCCAAGCCTCTCCCGCCATGAAGGCCGGCTTATCAAGACAACGGGCGATGGAGCGCTCGCCGAGTTCGCCAGTCCATTAGCCGCCGTGAGATGCGCGGTTGAGATACAGGACGGTCTTGTTTCGGGCCGCCATGGCTTCAAGATGCGCATCGGGATCAATTTGGGTGATGTAATCGTTGGGACCGACGGCGAGCTCTTTGGAGACGGGATCAATATTGCGGTCCGGCTAGAGGGTCTCGCCGACCAGGCTGGCATCCTGATTTCCGAGAAGGTGTTGAACGAAGTCGAAGGTAAGCTGGACGTCGGGTTCGAGGATCGTGGTGAGCAACAGCTCAAGAACATCGCCAGGCCGGTTCGGGCTTACGCTGTACGCTCGGGAGCGCATAGCCCGCTGACCGAGAGGATAGGTGTGGCCCCAGCATTCCCAGATAAGCTTTCCATTGCGGTTCTACCGTTCCAGAACATGTCCGGCGATCCAGAGCAGGAGTATTTTGCGGACGGAATGGTTGAGGAAATTACTACCGCCCTTTCGCGGTTCAAATGGCTGTTCGTGATCGCTCGCAATTCGAGTTTCACCTTCAAAGGTAAGGCGATCGATATCAAGGAGGTCGGACGCAGACTCGGCGTCCGCTATGTCCTCGAGGGGTCTGTGCGCAAGGCGTCGGGGAAAGTTCGTATCGCAGGGCAATTGATCGACGCGGTAACGGACGCGCATGTCTGGGCGGATACATTTGAACGAGACCTGAGCGACATTTTCCTGCTTCAGGATGAGATAACGACCGCCGTTGTCGGCGCTATCCTGCCAAAAATGCTTCGAGCACAAATTGTAACGGCAACGCGGCGGCGACCGCAGAACCTCACCGCCTATGATCTTCAGCTCCGGGCCATGTATCAGTATTCTCTGGCGACCCGCAAAGGATTGGCCGAGGCGATCAGGCTGGCTAATCGCGCGTTGGAGTTAGATCCACGGTTCGGCTTTGTCGCGGCTCTGGCAAGTCTCTTTCACATGGTCAAAGTCGTCTTAGGCTTTGCTACTGATCCTCAATTCGACAGGAAGGAGGCAATTCGATTTCTTCGTTGGGCGTCAAGCGTCGATGATGGTGATCCGCAAACGCTTGCGACGACCGCCATGGTCTCGGCGTTCATGGTTGGCGATTATGAAAGTAGCATCGAAATGATTGACCGGGCGGTCGCGCTCAACCCAAATTCGCACTGGGTATGGCTCGACAGAGGCTGGGTCTATCACACTGCGGGCGTGCCGGAGGAAGCGATCCGGAGCTTTGAACTTGCCATGCGCATGAGCCCGCTTGACCCGATGCTAGATCGGTTGTGCGTTGGAATGGGGATGGCCCTTATCGAGCTTTCTCGCTTTGACGAGGCCATCGCCGCAGGTAAGAAAGCCCTTCGTCATAACCCTTCTTTCTCGGCGACTTACTGGTGTCTCGCGTCCGCTTTCGCCCATCTCGGACGTGGCGCCGAGGCGCGAGAGGCGGCGGCACGTTTGCGTGAGCTAGATCCCGCTTTCACAATATCCGCGTGGATTGCTAGGGGCGGTCAATCAAACGCGAAGCTGGCGATCGAAGGGCTCCGCAAAGCAGGGCTACCCGAATAGCCGTGGTGCGTCGTGCGTAGGCGATGCCCGCTTCTGGGCGATCAGGGAAGTCGCGGCACAAGTCATGAAGGTCCGCTTCCTAGGGCGGAGCGGACCGGATTTGGTCCCTCTGAGGTCTTCGTATTTTGACCCATACCGGAAATGCCGAACTTGCATACTGAGACCGGGATCAAGCCCTATTTTCTACGCCTCGTTCTTTGAAAGCGGACAGGCAAGGGCATCCGGATCGCTCCGCAGGGATATTAGCTGCTGAGACCAGAGCGGACATCAACGTTCCGTAATTCTGATTTGCGCGCAGCGACAGATCACCTCCGCCGCAACCTACAAGGCCATCGATCTCACGCGGACGTAGGAACCGGGCGCGTTTTCGATAATCGGCAACCCACCGGTGCCGGGGTCGCGAGCCGGAACGCGGCCTTCGTCAAATTGGGTTACCCATTCGTCCCAAAGCAGCCACCACGACCGTTGACAAGGCGCAGCGTTGACGAACCATTCGTCTGGACTGAGCGGCAAATCGTCGTTCACCCAATGCCCGTATTTGGTGCCTGGTGGGCTGATGACGCCAGCCATATGGCCAGCATCGGATAAAACGAACTTGATCGGTCCGGAGTACAAGCGTGTCGCCGCATAGGTCGATTTCCACGGCGCGATGTGGTCTTCGCGGGTTGCCAGAATGAAACTCGGACTCCTGACTTTCGACAGATCTATCGGCGTATCCGCCAACGTGATCCCACCAGGTTTTGCCAGGAGATTTTCGTGATACATCCTGCGCAAGTAGAACGAATGCATCGCCGCGGGCATGCGGGTCGAATCGGAGTTCCAAAACAAAAGATCACCGGGCATTTGCTTCTTGCCGAGCAGATAATTGCTAACGACAAACGACCAGATCAGGTCATTGGCGCGCAACATGTTGAACGTCGTCGCCATTTCATGCGCTTCCAGATATCCATGCTGGCGCATCCGTCTTTCGAGATATGCCAATTGCTCTTCGTCTATGAAGACGGCCATATCCCCAACTTCGGTAAAATCGACGAGCGTCGCGAAATAGGTGACGCTTGTAATCCGGTCCTCGCCCTTCGCGACCAAATATGCCAGCGTCGAGGCGAGCAGTGTTCCGCCGAGGCAATAGCCGATCGCGTTGACGCTATGCTCTCCGGTCGCGGACTCGATAGCATCGAGGGCCGCCAAGGGGCCCTCGAGCATGTAATTTTCAAAGGTCTTTTCAGCGTGCTGCTTGTCGGGATTTACCCAGGAGATGACGAGAACAGTATGTCCCTGATCGACGGCCCATTTTATGAAAGAGTTTTTCGGCTGCAGATCGAGAACATAGAACTTGTTGATCCACGGTGGCACGATGAGGAGTGGCCGCCTGCGAACCTCTCGTGTCGACGGCGTATATTGGATTAGTTGCATGAGCTCGTTTTGATAGATGACTTTTCCGGGAGTCATTGCGATGTTTTCGCCGAGGCGGAAAGCCTTCATGTCGGTCATCGTGATCGCAAGACGGCCTTTGCCGCGCTCCAGATCGGCAAGAAGGTTCTCCAAACCGCGCAGCAGGTTCTGTCCGCCCGACGCCAAGGTTGCGGTGAGGACCTCCGGATTGGTAGCGACGAAATTGGAAGGGGACAGGGCATCAACCAGCTGGCGGGTATAGAAGTCGACCTTGCGGGCAGAGGCATCGTCCATGCCTTTGACTTCGCGGATTGCAGAAAGAACCGACGCTGCTGCAACAAGATAACTGTCTTTCACAAAGCTAAAGACAGCATTCTCGCTCCATTCCGGATGCTTGAACCGTTTATCTTTTGAAGTATCGGCCTCGCGTGCACGCAGCATGAGTAGGCGTACCGCGGTTTTCTGCCAGATACCTACCATGTTGTGGAATAGGCCGATCTGCGCGCGCGCGACCACCGCCGGGTCGGTCATCATCCTCGTCATGAACTCGAAAAAATCAAACCCAAGCATTGACCATTCACCCACGCCGAACTTAATCGCGTCAGCCTCATGAGGCGTGAAGTGCCGCATCAGTACTTGGGTTTGTTTCGTGATGTCACGCAGTTGCGCTGCAAGGGCAATCGGATCCCAGATGGGCTGCTCCATCCACTTCTCGGTCATAAGTCTTTCCTCCTGACAGGCCTGACCAAGCCGTTTTGGGTAGCTTCCAAAAAACAACACCTCACGGCATGCGGTTGGTGACACGCGCGTCGGCAGGTAGGGTTGATTGGTTATGTTAAAGCCGGGTTTCTGTGCACCAGCCCCTGTTCGTCGCCGGCGCCTATGGCCCTAAGGACTTCCACCTGCATCCGCATGAGCTGGTGGCGTGTCAATAGAATGCGACGGCGATACGCTTTTCTTTACGCCAGACCACTGCACACCGGCGCAGGTCACCGTCCGGAATGACGGTCAGCGCGAAGTCGTCGGGAATCTTTCCATCTCCAACAATATCCAGGGCGGCACCGTATGCGGAGATGCTGCGAATCACGCAATCTGCTTTCGAACGGCCGAAGCTGATTGAGCCTGACTTTGGGATGCGTGTCGAATGAGAACCTTTCTGCTGCATAATTTTTCTCCGAGTAAAGGGTTCACAACCGTAGAGCGCAAATCGATTGTCAATGGGCCCTTTGCCACCAAAACGAGTTCAATCAAAATCTGGGTACCGATCCAATTTCAACGCCCCCGAATCAAATAAATGTCATAAAAATATCATATTAAATGTTTAATTTAAACACAAAAAATGGGCAGGATATTGAATGAGCGCTTGAAGGTTGAATGAGCGTCACGCAAGGGCTTGCGTTTGCTGGAATTTAGCGCCGATTGCTTTTGGTGCTCATCAAACGCCTACCCCATTGGCATTTGATCCAAGCGAACTTTAAATCTCTCATACAGCTGCTGGCTGTTTATTTCGATCCCACGGGGCCGCGTTGCATTTGTTGGTTTCGGCGGCCGGCGACGGGGTGCCGACGTGGGTCGGCAGAAGAAGTTAAGAAGGTGCAGATGGTAGGGCGGAATAACCGAATGAGCGAATAGCGCCTGCGCAGTCGTCGACGGAGATCGGCCACACTAATGAGGGCGGCCGATCTGACTATTTTATCGAACGACTAACTTCCGGAATTGGCCCCTGAGCTGAATAACATAGGAGCCGCCGCCATGTCGGCTATCTGCGGGCAACCGGGCGCCGCACGATCGTTGGGCTGACCGCTGCTGTTGCCCGGAGCGGACGTCGACTAATTAAAGGAGCTTGAATTAGCACACTAAAAGTAAAAGATTGATTTAAATTTATTGTATTTGAAATTAAGACTTGACGCTTGACGGCCTTATTCCTTCGACGGCGCCGCGCATGCTCACCTTTGCTGAATAGCTCCAATCCTGCCGGGGCCAATCTGCGTGGAAAACGTTTTAGTTCTCTCGTTAGCGGCAGGTTCTGGCCAACAGGGAGACATGATCAAATGCTTCAATCTGCTCTGCGCTACTGTTTGAGCCACCCAGTTCGGGCCGCCTACACGTTGGCGTCCGAGCCATTTGAAATATGGACAGCGTTTCAGGATAGATTTGTCGCAAGTCGCGAGCGGCCCGTACCCCCTGACCTGTACCAGGCGGACCGCGGATGGGAATGCCGGATGCATGCACTGCTCGGTGTGTCGCAGCCGTGCCGAGCGACTTCGGAGTTCTGGGCCTTGTGGCCGGAAGTCATGGGAGAACTGAAAGCCAAGGGCATTCGGGTCGGTCCAGAAAGTTTCAAAGGCTGGAATGACGGCGATGCCGGGTTTGTGCGGGCCATTTGGTGTCTCGCCCGCCATCTGCGGCCCCGCAAAGTTGTTGAGACCGGCGTCGCTCATGGCGTTTCATCGCGCTTTATCCTTGAAGCGCTTGAACGGAATGGGGCTGGTCATCTATGGAGCGTTGACCATCCGCCGCTAGAGCATGTGTGGCATGAACAAATTGGCACGGCGGTTGGCGATCGCTATTCGGATCGCTGGTCCTACGTCAGGGGATCGAGCAAACGGCGCCTTCCCAGCATATTCTCCGAAGTTGGCCAGATAGACCTTTTTGTTCATGATAGCCTTCACAGTGAGGATAACGTTCGCTTTGAAATGGAGCGCGCCTGGGCAGCGTTGCGGCCGGGCGGCGCCATCGTCGTCGATGACATCGATGCCAACTGGGGTTTCAAATCCTTCGTGGAGACTTTTTCCGGTCACAAGTGGCTGATTTGCGAGGCTGAGCCGCTCCGTCCCGATTTGAGGCGTTTCAACAAAAAAGGACTGTTTGGAATCATTTTGAAGGAGCCAACCGCATCAAGCGAAAACTAGCCGGTCATTATCGATACGGCACTTTGTCCTGGGCGCGTCGTTTTGGTGATCGATTTGCAGCACCCTGAATGTCGCCTTTTGGCCCTTCGCGACCATTCGCGCGGCACGGGGAAACGTCCGAAGTCGAGGTGAGACCAGAAATCACCGGCTAACGCTCAAACCGACGCTCAGGACCCGATCCGGAAGCTGACGTCAGGGCAACGACAGGCCCGGCATCTCCAATGCCAGCCATCCACCGTTATCAGATTGTGGGGTCATTCTGCGGATCGGACGCCTCGTGGATCGACATCTCGGTTCGCGGCGACGTAGTCGATCTCGCCGCGCGAGATACCGACATCGTGGGACGCCATGTCGCTCAGGTTGGACAGCTTGGCCTTTAGCCATCGGCGTTCGTGCCTTTCGCGAAGGGCGGCGCGGTAAGGGTGAGCAGGTTCAGCCCAAGTCGAACCGGCGCGAGGGTTTGCCTCGACGCGGACAGGCAAAGCCGAAGATAGAAATCATAGGCCGTAAGGTTCTCCGGCCGCCGTCGGTCGCCAACGCAATTTCCGTTTGAAGCAATCAACGGCGACTTCGTCCGAGAGGGCGAACACGTCCGTCAGGTCGCGCTTGAACCTGTCGGCCAGATGTGCGCACCTGTCACCGCATCGACTCTAATAACCCACCACGCCCCGCAAAGTGGCGAGGTGCTGAGGCTCAGGAGCCCTCGAACTTGAACGATACGTTGAGCTTGGCGCGATAGGCCTCAACCTTTCCTTTGTCATCCAGTTGCATATCGAGCTTGACGACCTCTGCGATGCGAAGATCCCGGAGAGATTTTGCAGCTTGCTCGACCGCATGGGCGGCCGCCTTCTCCCATGAGTCGCTGCTGGTACCGACCAGTTCTATGATCTTGTAGACGCTATCAGGCATGTCGTCCTCCTGTCCGGTCTGAGCCAGGAAGTCTAGCATCAGGATCTCGACGCTGATACCGTTGCGGGATGCCTCGGAGCCGAGAAAGGGCAGACTGCATTTGGCGGAGGGCGGCTCTTGCCTCAGAATTGACTGCCGGGCCAGCGCCTTCATGCCCGCTCATGGCGGGTAGAGGGAGAGGGGTCTGATTGGCTGTCACTTGTTTGACCCTCACCGACTTCATGCGGTTCTCCGGCGAGCTTGCTTGGGCCAGCTTCTGGCCCTAACGCGAAGATCGCGGTCGCGCTTGGCACGTCAGCAGTTGAGGCCAGACCGGAGATGCCGAGACGCGGCCAAATCGACGCGATTGACCCATCGCGACAAGTCCGCCCGAGGCTTCGATGTTGGCCGTGAGGGGTAAACCGGGCGTTGGCTTCCGGTGCTTCGGTGATAGTATGAGCTGCGGTACCGAAGGAAGCGACAGCGGTTTGCGCGCGGTCGCCGATAGCTGCTGGTGGAACGCATGAGCACACTGGAGCTGCCCGAGACGCGCTATACCCGGAGTGGCGAATTAAACATCGCCTATCAAGTGATGGGCGATGGTCCGATCGATTTGATATTCGTGCCAGGAATGATCACTCACGTGGAATTCCTACATGAAATTCCAGGCTATACCGATTTCCTGGATCGCCTCGCTACTTTTGCGCGGGTCGTTACTTTTGATAAGAGCGGCCAAGGCCTGTCTGATCGATACCTCGGCATGCCATCGTTCGAGCAGCGCATCGACGATGTCAGAGCCGTGATGGACGCAATCGGATCGAGGCGCGCGGTGCTGTTGGGCTGCTCTGAGGGCGGGTCGATCAGCATCGTGTTTGCTGCGACCTTTCCCGACCGGGTCTCGCATCTCGTGCTCTTCGGCGCCTTTGCACGGTTTAGCAGTGCCCCCGGCTATCCATTCAGGCCGTCGGACGAGGACATAGTGAACCGCGTGGACAACCTGTGGGCGGGCGGCTGGGGTACTGGGGTAACCATCCGCCACTTCCTCCCAAGCCATGCGGATGAGCCCGATGTTGCTCGACAGTACGCCAAGCTGGAGCGCTTGGCATTTAGCCCGGGCGCTCTCAAGATGGCGGCTCGGTACAACATCGAGATCGATGTGAGGGCCATTCTTCCTTCCATTCGAGTGCCGACCCTGGTGATACACCGTCAAAACGATGTCATGTCCATCGAGAACGGACAGTTCTTGGCCTCGCAAATTCCGGGCGCTCAATTCTTGTGCTACGCAGACTGCAGAGATCATCTCATTTTCCCCGGAGACAGGCCGCGCTTGTGCGGTGATATCGAAGAGTTTGTTACGGGTCACCGGGAGGTGACTGCGCTGGATACCGATCGCGTGCTGGCGACGGTGCTCTTTGCCGATATTGTCGATTCAACTGGCGGCTGACATGGGCGATCAGGCGTGGCGCCGGATGCTTGATGAACACGACCAAGCGGCGCGGCGCATCGTGATGCAGCATCGCGGGAAGCTGGTCAAAACGACCGGCGATGGATTTCTCGCCACGTTCGACGGGCCGGGGCGGGCAATCCGTTGCGCACTGGCGTTCGAAGCCGCAACCAGGCGCTTGGGTTTGCCTGTGCGGGCGGGGCTTCATACCGGCGAGATTGAGCTGCGCGGAGGCGATATCGGGGGCATCGCCGTGCATGCCGCCGCGCGTGTAATGGCACAAGCCGGACCAGATGAAGTGCTGGTGTCGCGAGTCGTCACCGACCTTGTTGCCGGTGCTGGGCTGAAGTTCTCAGACCGCGGGACTCACGAACTGAAGGGTCTATCGGGCCAATGGGAGATCTTCGCGGCGAGCGCGTAACCGAGATAGCAGTTGGCAAGCTCAAGTCCGTTCCTGGCCTGCCTGAGAAATGCTCAGCGCCACAATCGACGTCGGCTATCTGAGGGGGTGCCGACCCGATTTGCTCGAGGTGAGAGTTTCGGCACGTGACCCTGAGCGGACTCCAACGTGGTGGAGCGTGACACAAAGCCTGGGCAGGAAAACCCACGATGCCGCAACCATCCTGCCCGAACGAAGACTACCGTCTGCCGACTGGCATCGCACTTGGCCTAGATTCGAAGCCTAGGTGAGCAGCGAGACGTTTCCGCTCATGATGTCGTAGCGGGCCGCTACGACCATCAGCTTCCCCTCCTTGATCGCTGCGGCGATGACGGGGGATGCCTCGCTGAGCAGGGTCGCCTGCATCCTGGCGTTGGCGTCGATGGCAGCGCCGAGGTTGCCGCCCGCGGCGACCACCGCCGGCTGGATGGGGGCGTAAAGGACGCTGATCTGGCCAGGCACAGCCTTGCCTTCAATGGTTGCCTTGACCGCACCGCAATTGCCGTGCCCCAGCACGACGATGACTCTGGTGCCCAGAACGGCGACGCCATATTCGAGACTCGCCGTGATCTCGGGCGTAGTTACGTTCCCGGCTACACGGACGACGAAGATTTGGCCGATGCTCTGGTCGAAGACAAACTCCACCGGCACCCGTGAGTCCGCGCAGGATAGAACCGCGGCAAAGGGCTCCTGCTTCTCGACTGTTTTGGCCTTGAGAATCGAAAGGTCGTCATTGAGGGACTGGAGTTGTCCGGCGACATAGCGCTGGTTGCCGTCCATTAACGCCTTGAGTGCAGCCTCGGGCGTCAATGTGCTCTGCGCCGATGCGGGCAGAGCGGGAATGACCGTCGCGCCTGCCAGCGCTACAGCCGTGCCGGCGATGGCGTTGCGCAGGAAGCTGCGACGCGCCGGATCGGCATGCTTCTCATGGCCCCCTGGCGCGATAGAGCCGCAATCACAGCGGCAGGCCATACCAACGGCTTGGGCGGAAATGTCCGTAGGTTTCATCTGTGCCTCCTTGTGTCTCACGTTCGCATCGAGTCACGTCAGTTAGGGCTGCTGATGTATCGTCTCGGCCTTGAAAGGTTGTCCTCAAGCTCATGGCACGCGAGTTCCTTGCCCACATCGCGATACAGAACGGGCGGCATAGTTTAGCGCAACGCCCCTTTCGGGCCATACATATTCGGCTGCTTTATTCCTCCGACTCCGCGAGGAATATTGAGCGATGTGGCTTGGCGCAGCCGATGACCGAACTATCTGGGTCACGGTTTGACCTCCCAGGCGCTGGTCCGGAATTGGCCCATCAGCGAAGTCGCGGCGCAAGTCACTAAGGTCAGCTTCTTAGGGCGGAGCGGACTGGATTTGCTCACTCTGAGGTCTTCGCATTTTGACCCAAGGCGGACGTTGCTACGGGGCAACACTGGCCGGAAATCTCGGGAGTGCGCCGCTTCTTGGAAAGTTTCTGAATTGCAATCGTCGCGAATGGCAATGAGAATCGGTTGGGACGGCCCGCCGTCACAGGTGGTCAAATGAGCAACCGACTTATTTCCATTGTTTGCGGGAGTGCTTTAATCGTCGCAACAAGCGGGACTGTTTTTGCCGCTGATATGGCCGTCAAAGCTCTTCCGTCAGCGCCGCCGCCTGCTATGTGGGATTGGTCCGGGTTCTATATCGGTGTAGGCGGCAGCTATAACTGGACCCATTTCGACCAATCGCTGCAGGGCGTATCCGGCCTCATCAGTGTATTTGATGCGGGGGTGCTAACCGCCCAAGGGCAAGAAGGTGGTCCCTTTTTCGACTTCAACCGAAACAAATCCGGTTTCGCCCCCGATGTTCAGTTCGGCTATATGCATCCGCTTGCCGGGGGCGACTGGCTGGCTGGGCTCAAGTTCAATTATAAATACGCAAACATCGACTCGAAGCAGAACGTGATCATTCCGCAGAATGGGACCGGCACCGTAGTAAGCGGACCGAACGCCGGAATCTCCGGACCTATCACTGGGTTCTTGGCGATCAGCCCAGCGGAAATCAATCTCAGGCATCAGCTTTCGCTTATCGGCACCATCGGCCGGGCATTCGGCAATGTTACATTATACGCCGGTGGCGGTCCGGCCCTGTTCGGCGTGGAGTCCAATTTTATCAATGGGATTCCCTTTGCCACCCAGTCGTTGAGAGGAACGTTCCCCACCAGCCTGCCGATCACCGTATTTAATCAGAATTGGGTGTGGGGCGGCGCGGCGCAGGTTGGTACTACCTATTCCTTTGCCGGCGGCTGGTTCTTAGATTTTGCCTACACCTATGCGCGTTCCGCGAACTTCACCATCTCCGACACGGTCACTGTATTCAACCAGAATGGGACGTTGTCGACCTCCGGTTCTGCTGTCTTGAACGCCCAAGAGCGGGTCACCAACCAGTCCGTGACGCTAACACTCAATTATCAATTCCACTGATCTGATTACGGGCGACTTCCGCTTCTGCACCGTCATCGGTGACCGAAAAGCGCAGATGTGTTCTGCGCTGAGCTATGGTCGCTAATGGCCCAGGCCGCGTGAAAATCCGGCAACTTGGGGAGCTCCGGCCGTTGCGGCCGCCGAGCTTCTAATTCGGTGGAATCGACCTCCTGTCATCTCGGTGGCAACCAGGAGCTTCGTGCAGGCGCTGATTTGGTCGTGCAGAGGCCGGCCTCACGCCTGCATCGCCTCCAGCAATCCGCCTACGCCCACGAGCATCATCACGCGCTTCATGTTGTAGGCGAGCACGTTGAGCGCCATCTCGGTGGCCACCTTTGGCAGCTTTTTCGTGAGAAAGTGCGTTGCTCCCATCCAACACTTCATCGTGCCGAACGGATGCTCCGCTGTCTGACGGCGGACACCCATTGCATTGGGGTTGTGGTCGAGCCGATCCTGAACTTTTTCCAGAACGGCCTCATGCTCCCAGCGTGAGATGCGGCGCTCGGGACCTGTCGTGCACTGAGCTCTTAGCGCGCAGGTCTTGCAGGTGCTTGTCCAATATCGGCGCAGTGTCTTTCCGTCCTCTACGTTCGTATAGTGATAAGTTAGCCGCTCGCCGGCGGGACAGCGATAAACATCATTGGCGGCGACATAGACGAAGTCCTGTTTGCCGAAGCGGCCAGCAGCCTTGGCGCCCGAAGTCATCGGCTTCGGCAACGTCACCGTGATGTCGGCTTCCTCGCAGGCCCTGATCTCCTCGCCATCGTAATAGCCGCGATCTGCCACGACTTCGAGAGTCTCGACAGCCATCTCGTCGCGAGCCTGCCTGGTCATGTTGGCGAGTTGGTGTCGATCGCTGCCCACGTTGGTCACCTCGTGAGCCACAATGAGATGATGCTGCGTATCAACTGCAATCTGCACGTTGTAGCCAACGATCCCGGTGTCCTTGCCACTTGTCGCCATCGAGCGCGCGTCAGGATCGGTCAGCGAGATCTGCTTGTCCTCACTCTTTATCATCTCCGCGTTGATCGTGTTGAGCCGGATGATCTCCTCCTTGAGCTTCTCGATCTTGCCCTTTAACCGCTCAACCTTCGCCTCGGGCACCGCGTCGCCATGCCGATCAGCGGTCTCGAGCTGCGAGAGATAGCGGGCGATGCTCTCATCGATCCGCTCAAGACGCCGCTTCATCTTGGCCTCGGTAAAGTTCTTGTCCCGCGCATTGACAGCCTTGAACTTTGACCCGTCAATGGCGACGCTTGCTGCACTGAACAGATCAAGCTTGCGGCACAGTGCGACGAACTCGCGACAGACCTCACGAATGGCCTTGCCATTGTCCTTGCGGAAGTCCGCAATGGTCTTGAAGTCCGGCGCCAGCTGCCCGGTCAACCAGATCATCTCGATATTGCGCTGGCATTCCCGCTCCAGCCGTCGGCTCGACGGCACGCGATTGAGGTAGCCGTAGATGTAGATCTTGAGCATCATGCCGGGATGGTAGCCGGGTCGCCCCGTGTCGAGTGGCTGGACGCCAACGAAGCCGAGCTTATCCAGATCGAGACCGTCGACGAATATGTCGACCGCTCGGACCGGATTATCCCCGCTCACATAGTCATCGAGCGACGACGGAAACAGCGTGCCCTGCCCCCGATCCAACCCTTCAACAAAGCGCTTCATCAGATGCCCCGCAAAATCGCAGGGAATCTTATCGCCCGAATCACAGCAAACAGAGCCTTTTCACACATGGGGTAATTCCGGGCTCGGAGCCATACTCAGGCTCTGGGAATCAGCTCTCCAGGACTCGACGAGGCCTACCTCAGGGCCTTGCAATGACGGAGAGAGGTAATGGAGCACTATGTCGGATTAGACGTGTCACTGAAACTAACTTCGATCTGCATCGTCGATCGGACAGGAAAGGTCGAGCGCGAAGGGGTGGTTACGTCTGACCCGGAGGCGATCGCGACGTTCATCAAATTGCACGCGCCACACGTCGTTCGAATTGGACTCGAGACCGGAGCAACGTCGACATGGCTGTGGACCGAGCTGAATAAGATCGGGTTACCCGTTATCTGCATTGACGCCAGGCATGCGAAGGCGGTTCTGAAGATGCAGATCAATAAGAGCGACCGAAATGACGCTGCTGGCATAGCGCGTATCATGCAATGTGGTTGGTACAAGGAGGTTTGCGTCAAGGATCTCGATAGTCATGCGACCAAAGCCCTTCTTGTCAGTCGAGCTCTGCTCGTCAAGATCAAGCGGGATATCGAAAATCAAATCCGGGGGCTCCTCAAGAATCTTGGGCTTGTCATCGGACGAGCAAAGATGAATATGTTTGCTGTGCGCGCCGCGCAGTTGGCCGAGGATCGGTCAGAGCTTTTTGCCGCGGTAGATCCATTGCTGAAGGCACGCGAGGCCGTCGAGCAACAGATTGTGGACCTTGACCGCAAGGTGCTGCGGCTGGCTCGCAACAATGCTCAGGTGCGACGGTTCATGACGGCTCCTGGCATCGGCCCGGTCACGGCCCTTTGCTTCCTTGCGACGATCGATGACCCCGCTCGCTTCAAGAGATCACGAAGCGTCGGAGCCTACGCAGGGCTAACGACCCGCCGATACGCATCCGGCGAAATTGACTGGACGGGCCGAATCTCGAAATGCGGCGATAAGATGCTGCGAAGTTACCTCTACGAGGCGGCCAATGTGCTGCTCACACGCGCAGCAAAATGGTCAGCACTCAAAGCGTGGGGCATTCGGCTTGCGAAACGAAGCGGGCTACGCAAAGCCAAGGTTGCAGTTGCCCGAAAACTTGCTGTCATTCTGCATCGGATGTGGATCGATGGTACCGAATTTAAATGGTCATCAAAGGATGCTGCTGATCAGCCTGCATAAAGGATAACGAGTTCCCGCCGAACAGCGGGAGCGAACGTCCCTGCCGGGACGCTGGCGTTGGTGAGATCGTCCCTGGCTTTGCGGTGCTCGAAAGGGCAAAGCGCGCTTCACACATTGATCCGCTAACGTCATCTTACGCCATCATGCGGAGGGCACGCCCCTACCGCGGAGAGAACCATGGACCCGGCAAGGATGTTCAAGGAGAGCTTGACCTCACGCCCGGAATTAGAGAACAGCCTGGGCCCGGAGGGGAAGATCGCGATGGCGCCGGGCACGTCAGCAGCCGAAGCCAGACCGGACGTGGTGGCGACGGGCCAAATCGACGCGAATGACCCAGAGCGGCCATTTGCGCAGCCTCGAAGTCCTCCTTTTCAAGTATCCCATTACTTCGGCGCACCGCGGAGCGAGGCCGGATGACCTGGCAGTTGCAGTTTCTTGCCGGTGTCGGTGACTTGCGTCCCGTTTATCCTCATGATCGACATGTTGCTATCGAGGAAGTTTCCGATATAGGCGTAGTTGCCGTCCGGCGAAAAGGCGACGCCCTCGGCAAGCCCGCCGACCTCGATCTCGTCGCTTACTTTCGTCACCTTCTTGTCATCGATCTTCAGCACCACGGCCGCGCCTCCTTTGCGTGAGAAGAACGCTTTCTTATCGGAGTTGCCACCGACGAGAATTGCCAGCGCTAGGTCGCCCTTTGGGCTAATGGCAAAGCCTTCCGGCGCATCGCCCACGACGATGTGGTCAATGACGCGCGGCGGGTTTTGCTCAAGGTCAATGACGCTCACTGTATCGACATTGCCATCGGCGTAGCCGCCTCCCCCGTTGTTGGCGACGAGCGCGACCTTGCCGTTCGGTACGATGTCGACGTTGTACGGGAAAACACCGGTCGGCATATCGTACTTCTCGTAGAGAACCTTTTGACCGTCGATCTTCAAGAACGCGACCTTGTTGACGACCGGCTTAACAGCCAGTCCCTTGGTGCCGTCCGCCGAGATTGCGACATGCGCGACGCTATCGCCCATCGCAATCGTGTCTGTGACCTTCACCTCCTTGCCGGAGATGCTGAGGACGCTGACCGAATTGTCGGCGCGGTTCGTGACGAGCGCCAGGTCACCTTTCTTGCTGATATCAAGCCCCGATGGCTGCCTGCCGACGTTGACGGTGCCGATGTGCTTAGGCGGGCTCGCCTTCAAGTCGAAGATGTAGACTTTGTCGTCCGGCACCGGCTTCCAGCTCTCGCCATCCTTTATCTGCGTCACTGAGTTAGCGACCAGCGCGATCTCACCGCTTGGATGCACGGCAAGATTGGTAGGCGGCCCAAAGATGCTGTTCTCGAGTGCAATGCTCGTCAGGATCTTCGGGTTCTCACGGTCGCCGATGTCGATGAACGAGATCGTATCCTTGCCGGGCGGCAGGTAGACCGTCTTGCCGGCGTCGTCCCACAAGACCTTCTCGTCGTTGCCGGACACGAGAATCTGTGCGCCACCGGTCATCGGCAGCGCAAGGAAGGCCGCACCGACGAGCACAGCGATACTTAAATGCCTCTGCTTCATGATTCCCTCCTTCCTTGCGGGTGTGGGCCTGCCTTGTGTCCCTAGCGAGCCTGATTGGCGCCCGAAGCTGACAGTTCGGTAATCAGGATGCGCCCCGCTGCGCCGTACCGGCAAGCCAAATTGGAAATGGCGGCGGAGGAGCGCCGTCTTAGTCGTCAACTATATTGGGTTATCTGGTGTTCCTGGCTGGAGAACCAGTACTGGTCCACCCAATTTTGAATTTGCGGTATCACCACGTCGGCATGGGGATGTCGGCAATTGGCCGATTTTGTTGCAAAAGTCGGTTGAGACGAGCCGGCAAGCGTGATTCCGTTGTGCTGACGCGAATCGCGACGAGGTCGATCCATGATGGGCCGTCTGAAGAGTGACCAAGGTCAACTGTTCTACGAGT